>Ga0123353_10011667_pt1 | contig 12402 bp, 7 predicted proteins | sample TergutLab28metaG_3_FD_92763 | JGI IMG/M metagenome (GOLD analysis project Ga0123353, IMG submission 92763) | Labiotermes labralis P3 segment gut microbial communities from Petit-Saut dam, French Guiana - Lab288 P3 | ecosystem: Host-associated > Arthropoda: Insects > Digestive system > Gut ... | reverse complement strand
TTTAAATTATTTTGCAGGGTGTATCAGTTTATTTTCAAATACGCCGCTTATGCCTTACCCTGGCGCAGACCCGAGCTTTTAGACGGCGAAGGCTCAGTCAAACAGCTTCCCCTTCTCATCAAAAAGAAAGGGATAGACAGCGTGCTGCTTGTTACAGACGGCGTTATCATGTCGCTCGGACTCACGGATGATCTTCGGGGCGAGCTAACCGAAGCCGGTATAAACACGGCGATATATGATAAGACTGTACCGAATCCGACACTCGATAATATCGAAGAAGCCTTTTCGATGTATAAAGAAAATGGCTGCAAAGCCATCATTGCTTTCGGCGGCGGCTCCCCGATGGACTGCGCAAAAGGCGTTGGCGTAAGGGTAGCAAGGCCCCGGACCGATATAAGGCGTATGAAAGGCCTTTTAAAGGTCCTGTTGCCATTACCGCCAATATACGCGGTACCGACCACGGCGGGAACCGGCAGCGAGACTACGGTCGCGTCCGTCGTCGTCGACAGCAACACGAAGCATAAGTACGCGATCATGGACCCGGCGCTGATACCGCGCGTAGCCGTACTCGACCCGCTCCTGACTTTGAAGCTGCCGCCCTTTGTGACGGCGACAACAGGCATGGACGCGCTAACTCATGCAGTCGAAGCATATATCGGCGGCAGTAATACCAAACAGACGCGAGAAATGGCAATAAAAGCTACGGCGCTGGTGTTTGAAAACCTCTACACCGCATATCAGGACGGTATGAACGTAACAGCGCGCGATAATATGCTAAAAGCCGCATTCTATGCCGGCATTGCTTTCACGCGCGCTTATGTAGGTAATGTACATGCGTTGGCGCACTCGCTTGGCGGTATGTACGGCGTCGCGCACGGCCTTGCAAATGCCGTTATACTCCCCTATGTCCTCGACGATTACGGTGAGAGTGTATATAAACCTCTCGCGGAGCTGGCTGAAGTTGCAAAGCTTCCGGGCGGATCCGACGAGCAAAGGGCCAAGGCTTTCATTACAGCGATAAGGGAACTCAACGCCGACATGGGCATCCCGACAACGATCGACGAGATAGTCGAAGATGATATACCAAGCCTTGCAAAACACGCATATAAGGAAGCAAATCCCACATATCCCGTACCCCGTATTTTCTCCCTTGATGATTTTATAAGCGTATACCTGCGTTTGTCCGGTAAATCCGGTATTCACGGATACGCGGGCAAGATGGCTCGCATAGACCTGACGGCGGGCGACGTCTCGACATTCATGCCTTCAAAGGATGACCTGAGGAAGTTCATCGGCGGCAAAGGGCTGGCGGCTAAGCTGATATATGACTCTTTTGATAAGAAAGTTGACGCGTTTTCCGATGAAAATCTCCTTGTGATAACGACGTCCCCTCTCAACAGGTCCGGCGCGCCGAGTTCGTCGCGCTTCAATATCTCCACGATATCTCCCCTTACCGGGCTTCTTGTCTCGTCCAATTGCGGCGGTGATTTCGGCTTACAATTAAAAAGAGCAGGCTTCGACGCCCTTCTCATATCGGGAAAAGCCCCGGAAAAAACCTACATTAAAATCAGCGACGACGGTGTCGAGCTTTGTGATGCATCTGATATGTGGGGCAAAACTACAAGCGAGACGCAGGAAAGATTAGGTAAAGGCGGGAAACTGGTTATCGGCCTTGCGGGGGAAAACCTTGTTCGCTATGCCTGTGTCGTAAGCCAGGAGCGCGTCGCGGGGCGCGGCGGCGTCGGGGCGGTTTTTGGATATAAGCAGCTAAAAGGCATAGTTGTAAGCGGCTTGGCGGGAGATATCACGTTCGCGAAAAGTGAGCGCTTAAAGAAGCTAAATAAGAAATGGACTTCCGTCCTCAAAAAACATCCGCTGACCGGAACTCAACTGCCCGAGCTTGGTACTGCCGCGCTTGTAAGACAAATGCAGTTTCATAAGCTTCTGGCTACCGAAAATTATCAGGGCGGCCGCTTTGAGAAATATGACAGTGTCAGCGGAGAGACACTACGCAGGAAGTATCTCATCAAGAACAAAGGCTGCGTGACCTGCCCCATACAGTGCGGGCGCGTCGTAATGCATGAAGGGCGCGAGATCAAAGGGCCTGAGCTTGAGACTATCGGCCTTTTAGGCCCGAACCTGCTCCATGACGATCTTGAACGCATAATCCGCATTAATTACTTATGTGACGAGTACGGGCTGGACACCATGTCTTTTGGCGGCAGCGTCGGTTTTGCTATGGAACTAGGTGAAAAAGGGCTTTGGGAAAATGGTCTGAAGCCTGGCGACTGCGAGGCGCTTGAAGAGTTGCTCATAAAAGTAGCAAGCCGCGAAGGCATTGGCGATGATATAGCCGACGGCGTAAAGCGTATGTCCGAAAAACACGGCGGAGAAGAATTTGCCATCCATGCTAAAGGTTTGGAACTAGCCGCATACGACCCTCATATGGCGCAAGGCATGGGCCTTGGGTATGCGACTGCAAACCGCGGCGGCTGTCACCTGGGCGGCGGTTATCTTGTCGTACTTGAAGGCTTGGGAATGCGTGTCAACGGCGCCACCACCCGCGGCAAGGCGGCGCTTTCGATTTTCTTCCAAGATCTTATGGATGCGGCTTCCGCTGCGGGCAGTTGTCTGTTTACGACTTATGCCATACTGCCCTCGCCGCTTATAAGTAAACAGAAGAATCCCATCGTACGAATGGTAACGTCGCTCCTGCCGTCTTTTGGCGGATTTGTCGCTTTCCTGCACAAGTTTCCCGGAATGCTGGATTTCAATGCTCCCGGGATAGTTCCGCACCCTTACGCGTATCAGCTCATTACCGGAAACAAAACCGACATTGGACGATTTATCCGCACAGGCGAGAGGATATACAATCTCGAACGGCTCGTCAATATCCGCCAGGGCTTGACCGGCGGCGACAGTTTGCCAAAAAGGCTCACGGATGAACCGCAAAAAGGAAGCGACGGCAAAGACGCGAAAAAAAGCACCGTACGATTGGCACCGATGCTTAAAAAGTATTACCGTATCCGCCGGTGGGACGAAAACGGCGTCCCGACGGCTAAGCTTTTGAGGAAGCTGGGACTTTAGCGGCTGCCGGAGGAGCCGTCCGCAAGTTGGTCACACATTCCGGAGAAGCAGTAAGCAAATGCTAAGTAACCTGCCGGGCAACCACTGATTAACCCTGCCCGAATTAATCAGTGGTTATTTACGGATTTCTGAATGCGTCCTCGCTGTAATCGCTGATATGGTTCCATAATATCCATTCTTCAAAACCGGCGTCATAAACCGCTTGTATCTGCGCCCGCACTTCCCCGGCGCCGTATGGTATGAAATAACCTTCGCCAAGGTACGCCGCGGTGAAGTCCTGAAGATACGGTCTTAATATCGCTTGATTGGGGTTGTCTTCTTCCATATACGGGATAAAGTGCCGGAGCGTATTGTATAAAACCTCATAAGGTTCGGTATCAGGCGCTTCGAAAAGTATACCGTTTATGAACTGTCCCGCGCCGTTTTGTTGCTTATTGGAAAAATGTGACGGGTATATCATAGGGCTAAGCGCATCCACATGAGGTAAAAGAAGACGTATATCCTGTCCTATAAAAGCGGCGTCCGTGTCACTAAGCGCGATTATCCCGAAAACATCTGCAGAAGTCCTGACGCCCACCTGAAGCATCGTTTCACGGATAAATGACACGAACGCGGCTATTACCTCAGTTTTCGTCTCTTCCTCTCCCGCCGGTCCGAAATCGATTTCACTCAGATTACCGTCCGCGGGGAAACGAACATAATCGAGCTGGATCTCCTCGAAACCAATTTTCGCGGCTTCAAGGCATACCTCGGCAATATACTCCCAATTCTCTCTTTTATAGGGATCGAGCCAGCTCTCGCCGCTTTTATCCGCCCATTGATTGCCTGCCTTGTCCCGTATTGCGTACTGAGGGTTTTTTGCAGCCCACCTTGGATCTTTAAAACACACGATTCGCGCAATGCTGTAAATCCCCTGACTCTTTAACTCCCTCACAAGCTCTTCAATATCCCCGATGAGATCTCTTGTCGTCCCGGAAAGCGCTTCATTATCGGTTAAAAAGGTGATATAGCCATGATCTTCCTTGACGTCTATCACCAGGGCGTTGATTTCGGTTGACGCGCACAAATCGATATAGTTGTCCATCCTTGCCTTATCCCCGGCAAACCATCCGCCGACATAAATGCCTTTTACCGTAACGGCGGGCGGTAACGGTACAGGTTCACTTACAGGCGGTTCGGCAGTCATATCGGGCGTCTCGACCGGAGGGGCAGCAGTTTCAGGCAGCGTTTGCCCACCAGGCTCTTCACTCGGATCAGATCTTGCTCCCTCTCCGAATCCGTACAAGAAAAAAAGCACCGATACGACCAGATAGCAGGCAACCAGAACGACAGAAAACACCGGAAAACGCTTGCGCCTCCCGTTGCGTGAGGTTTTGTAATTACCGCCGGAACCCGCCATATACGCCACTCCTGAGTTACCTGTTACCAGACCGATATTAATATACAATATAGCACAATTGCCGAATCCGGTCAATGAGTTCCAAACTGCATATAATAATTTCCAACAGTGTTTATTGATTATTTGAAGGATTTATGATAGATTTATTTCACGTTAGTGATTGGAGGTAAAAGCTGTGGATAAAAGCATCCGGAACGATACTGTGTCAAAGTATACAGATGAAACAAGCGCGCTCGAGTTGATGGAGTTTACTATGGCAGGCGACGCATTCGGCATCAATGTCGCGAAAGTCACCGAAATCATGCGATACGCGAAAATCACACCAATGACGTTGTCACACCCTTGTATAGACGGCGTCTTCATGCCGCGTGAAAAACTGATCACGATAATAAATCTGCCACGTTATATGGCGCTGCCTGAAAGCGTGAATCCCGAACAGGATATGTTCATGCTGACCAACTTCGATAATGTCAACGCGGCTTTTCGGGTACACACGGTCGAAGGTATGCATCGAATAAAGTGGAGTGATGTGGAAAGGCCCTCCTCCATTATTTATGGCAGTAACGACAGTGTGATCACGGGAACCGTAAAAACCGATGGCAGGATCATAACGATAATAGACTTCGAAAAGGTTCTTTTCGATATCAATCCCGAGACGGGGTTACAGATCTCAGAGGTCCGGCGAATGGACGCTCACGAAGTCATCACCAAACCTATAGTGGTCGTTGAAGATTCGGTCTTTTTAAGAAGGATGCTTTTAGAATGTCTTGAAGTGGCGGGATATTCCAATATCACTTCCTTTGACAACGGTCAGGATGCATGGGACTATCTGGAAAGAATCCGGGGCGAGTGTCTTGAAAACATCACACCGATCGAAAAGAAAGTGTCAATAATAATCACCGATATCGAAATGCCGAGGATGGACGGGCATCATTTAACCAAACTTGTCAAGAGCGACGACGTATTGTCGAAGATCCCGGTCATCGTGTTTTCAAGCCTGATCGATGATACCCAGAAACAGTTTGGCGCGCAGCTCGGAGTCAATGCGCATTTGTCAAAACCTCAAATCGGAAAACTCATTTCAACTTTAGATGAGTGGATCTTATGATTGATTGTTGCGCACTCTCCCGGAGAATCCCGCACTGAGTACCGTTAATATGCTATCTTAAAAGCCTGAGTATGCTCTCAGGCTTTTAGGATGTCCCGGCTTTTACATTTATTCCGTGTTTTGTTATTAGGCGCAATAACGCAAATCACTGCTTCGGTGCGCCCTGTGCGGAGTATTAATCGATTTTGGTTACCCACAACCCATGCAGATTACAGTAAGCGTAAACAGCTATTGCCTTGTCGTCTGCCAAACTGAATGTGATCTTTGGTTCCGCTCCGATATCCAGGCATTTCCGCTGGCCGCCTTTTTCTGTTTCTACATATACAAATGTAATATGGTGCGCTTCTTCCATCGGGTGCGGTACACTGCCGATTTTAACTTCGATAACATCGCCCGAGACATTCACTTCAGGTAGATGTTTCTCCACAGCCGCTTCGACAGTATTTGGGATAAGCTCCTTCATTTTTTCCCCGCAGCATACCAAAGGAACGCCCTTATCGTCCACCAAACCGATCATATTGCCGCAATGCTTGCAGATAAAGAATTTATTTGTGCCGCACATTTCAACTACCTCCACCTATATTTTTTTTTGATAAGTCGCTTGTTCAGGTTGCAGTTGCCGGAAACGGATTTATTGTTTGTCCCGGATTGCCATTATTTTCTACGAAATCTCGCTTTTTGTCAAGTGGCAAATTGGGATGGTCGTTAATCTGTTCTGAGTTAAAATACCGGATATCGCTGATGAGCCCCGGCTGTCATTGGATATTACGTTCATTCTCCTTTTTCGTAATCGAACATCACTCTTGTATTGTACTCCTGCCTGAAAACCGTTGTCCCGTCGGACAGCATGATCTCTAAAACAATTGCCGTGAGCTCCGGGAACATGTCATTATCCGTTCTGAACTGAACATAATAGACCGGATCGAGAAGATCTGCGGCAATTTCCGCAGATTTTTCATTATCCGCGTTGTACTTATATATGTAGACCAGACCGGTACCATTCACGACACAGGATATATCCGGCGAGGCTGTGTTCAAAGCGGCAAGCTGACTGCTCCTTAAATCGGCATACTCGTCCAGAGTGGACGCGGTGGACGGCATGAAGCTTTCTTTTATTTTTTCCATTGCCTTTTCCGGGATATCTTTTTCATCTACTGCGCGGCGTCCGATCACAAGTTGTCTGCTGACGTCCACTCTTATAAATGTTCCCGGCGGGTACAGATCCGAACTATGAGCGTCTATCAATACGGTGAATGTATGTACTTTTTCTTCTCCGTCCGCGTTATAGCATGTCAGGGTGTAATCAGTGAGGCGGCCCTCCTGGTCCCTGTACGGAGTTATATCGTAGTCGAGCGGTACTACAGTGTAATAACTGTCGTCCAAAACATAGCGTGCGTCATAATACTGCTTGGCAAAAAGCACCAACGGGATCAGTATTATCAGGATCACCGCCGCGGGGATTATCCACAACAATGCCTTTCGTTTTTTGTTCACTTAAAACTCCATCTCCTTTCTGTAAAACGCAACTGCCGATAACGCCAGACTGATCAGGACATAGACTATGTACCTGATGAGCGGCATAGCCGGCGGACTGTTGGTTATCAGGCTTAACAAGATCTTATCCGATATATCTGACATAAGATATTCGGTAAGGTTTGGAGCAAATGTGTTGAGCGCGACCGAAACCAGGCCGCCTATGACGCCGAACGCCAGCAAGAGATAGGTTACGATGGCGAAGGTCGCGCGCTGCAGGCCGTACACCACAATTGCCGATAAAGCCGCGTATGCCAAAACCACCAGCAGGTTCTTCAGGGAAACCGCATAAATCATCGCCGTCATGTCCACTGTTATCGTTTGCCCCAGGACAGTGTAGACAGCGCAGTGGTACAGCGGCGTAATACCAAAGACTATAACTCCCAACAGCGCGATAAGGACAAATTTTGTTATTACAATAGTCGCTTTACTGACTCCGTATCCGACAAGGGTTATCAGTTTTTTCGAGCTTAGATCGTCCGTGTAGATCGCCGCGAACAAAAATCCGCCGGCAAGTGCGGGCAGTAAGGAAAACATAGTCATCGCGTCATTTACGACCGACTCTTCCTTAAATCCGCCCGAGCGGATAAAAGTGATGATAAAGTATCCCGCCGCCAACGCTCCGAAGTATATATACATGCTCTTTTTATGGAGCAAGCGGTATAGTTCAGCGCTGAGTAACTTAAGCATTGCGCCCACCTACCAATCGCACAAAGTATTCCTCCAGCGTCGTTTCCCTGCGATGCAGGCTGTACACCTCAACGCCTCCGAGCACCAAGGTGCGGGCGATCTCGTTTGCCCTGTCGAGGTGAGAGTTCAAAGTCAGCAGGTTATCGTCGGCTGCCGCGTTCTGTATACCGATCGTCCTCAGGGCAGAGATCGCTTTCGCCACATCGTCCACTTCTATGAGCAGGGCTTTTTTTGTGTGCTCATGCAGATCCGTATGGGTTATTTCTTTGAGCAGCACGCCTTGTTCGATAAAACCGAACCGCGTAGCCACCAAATCCAGTTCGCCCAGGATGTGCGACGAAATAATAAACGTCGTCCCGCTTTGTGTGTGGATATCTTTGATGACTTTGCGCATATCAATTATGCCTTGCGGGTCGAGACCGTTGACCGGCTCGTCCAGCGCCACGATCGACGGGGACCCGAGCAAAGCCGCGGCAATGCCGAGGCGGTGCTTCATACCCAGTGAAAAGGATTTAAACGGCTTTTTCACGCCTTCAAGCCCGACCAGCTTTAAGAGTCGCTGAGCTTCGCCCTTATCCCGAACGCCTTTCAGACGGCATAGATAATTCATGCTCTCGTATGGATTTAAATAAGGGTAGAACGACGGGTTGATCATAAAGCCCATCCGCCGCCGCGCCGCGTTATGGTCAGTTCTCTCACCGTCGATTTCCACATCGCCCGCGCTGGGCCTTGCCAACCCCATGACGCATTTAAAAAACGTGGTCTTTCCCGCTCCGTTTCGGCCTACAAGGCCGTATATATCACCCTTTTTTAATGTAAGGGATACGGCGTTCAGAGCCAGTTGCTCACCGTAGCGCTTGGTCAGTTTATGTGTTTGCATAGCGATTTGTTCCATACAGCTCCCTCCGGTCAGCGCTCATTATAACACAAAATTCCAATCTGTACATTTTTGGGCATTGCCCGCTATCATTGCCCGCGATACAGTCAATGCGATATATAAATATTTTTACATTTAGGGTGTTATTATCTTGTCCGTTGAGTTACTGTACACACAGCAGCTATAAGCAAGTGATATGTCACGATTTTTTCGTGAATTCCGGTGAAAAAGCCGGAACTGAACGAAAAAAGAGGGGCATATTACTTGCTTCCGACATGAACTATAGGGTATGTCTGATTTGTAACGGAAATAATCCTTATAATCTTGTGAATTTTCTGTAAAATTTGTATTGACATTAAAGCCGCTTGATACTCTACACTTTACACAAAACACGCAACACACTCACCGCATATCTGAAAAATCAATGCTACCATTGAATAAAACGGGTGGATCGCTGATGGAAAGCTTTACAAAAAACAAGATATTGATCGTTGACGACGACAGAGCCAACCTTATGTATCTGGACAACCTGCTGAGCGCGGACCATGTGCTGTATATGGCAAAGGACGGCGCGCAGGCTCTCAAGCGCGTCAATGAAGCCATGCCGGACCTGATTCTTCTGGACATTATAATGCCCGGAATGAATGGGTATGAAGTATTGTCGGAACTTAAGAACTCAGAAAAAACGCGTGATATCCCCGTCATATTTATCACAGGGTTAAACAATGACGAGGATGAGATGAAGGGTTTGGAACTGGGCGCGGACGATTATATCAGCAAACCATTCAATGACGCCATCGTCCGGCTGCGTATACGAAACCAGTTAAAAATCATAAATCAAATGCACTTGATAGTTGAAAAAGAGACTGCCGAAGCAAGCAGCCGCGCCAAAAGCGAATTTTTGTCACGCATGAGCCATGAGCTGCGCACGCCAATGAACGCTATCATTGGTATGACAAACCTGGCACGGAATACGGATGACGATGAAAAGAGGAATGACTTTCTCGATAAATCCGCCGCCGCTTCACAAAGCTTACTGCGGCTTGTAGAAGATGTGTTGGATATATCCGACTTAAACGACGGCAACTTCAAGCTCGGAAACACGGATTTTTGCTTTGCCGGCATGATGCGGAGCATTTTGAGTGGCGCCGAGCAGTTGTTTGGAAGCAAACATCAAACACTGATAAGCCATATCGACCCTTCGATCCCCGAAATCCTCACAGGTGACGAAAGGCGGCTCACGCAAGTAGTTGACAACTTATTGTCAAACGCAGCCAAGTTCACGCCGGATCATGGTTCGATACAGGTAAATGCGACTGCAACAGAAAATGAAGACGGCTATCTCACTATACAAATCGACGTCATTGACAACGGCGTCGGTATACCTGAGAACAAGCAGGCAGCAGTGCTAGACGCGTTCGAGCAGGCCGACGGAGGGATAGACAGAAAGTACGGCGGCGCCGGAATGGGACTCTATCTGTCGAAAATCGTAGTTGAAAAAATGAGCGGCGCAATATGGTTTGACTCCAAACCGGGCGAAGGATCCAGGTTTTCGTTTACATTTAAGGCGCAACCGGGGCAGTCGGGCATTGATGCTAAAACGCCGCCGTCTTTCGCCGGCAACACGATACTGTTAGCCGACGATATTGATATAAACCGGGAGATAATAATAGCTATCCTTGAGGATACACAAATACAGTTTGTATGCGCCGAAAACGGGAAGGAAGCCCTGGAGATATTCAAAGCCGACCCGTCAAAATTTGACGTCATACTTATGGATATCAATATGCCTGAAATGGACGGTGTGGAAGCGACCCGGCGTATCCGGGCCCTCGGTACACCGGAAGCCGTTTCAGTTCCAATAATCGCAGTATCCGCCAACACAAGCCCGCAGGAAGTAGAGAGTTATCTTTCCGCCGGTATGACAGACCATCTCGGTAAGCCGGCGGATTTTGAAAAAATCATGCGTATGATCACTCAATACATTGCGAAAAAAAATAAGGAGGCTTACGCGGCATGAGCATGAAATGGAAAATATTCATACCCGTGGTTTGCATACTGGTTGTGCTGGTCATAGCCACGCTTATCTTTTCATCTGAAAGATTTTCCAGGTATACCGAAATTCTTTTTAATGAAAGGATCTCAGTGGCTTCCAACGGACTTAAAAAGTATATGTCCGACTGCGAAAACGATTCACGTATCGCGGCCCTCGCGGCGGCGGCTGACCCAAAGGTTATCGCGGCTGTAGCAAACCGCGATAAAGATGAAATCATCAATGTTTTATCATCCTCTATCGATTTATATCATGTGGACTTTTTTACAGTTACCGACGCTGAAGGAACCGTATTGGCAAGGACTGTTGAATCGGATAATTACGGTGATTCGATTGCGTACCAAAACAATATAAGAGAAGCCCTGAACGGGAATGTCAATACCTTTGTTGAAGAGGGCAGTATTATTAGGTTGTCGATTCGTACCGGCGCACCGGTTTATGATGCCGACGGAACCCTTGTAGGCGCCATTTCCGCGGGCGTGCGCTTTGACAGCAATGATACGCTTGACTGGCTCAAGGAACACTATAACGCCGATTTCGGGGTATTTATCAACTCTGAAATGATTTCGGGGACAATCAGGGTGGACGGAGAGCGGGTCACGGGCATACCCATTCCCGCAGATACGGCGGAGATCATCTATTCCACAAAGCATGAAGTATCCGGATTTGATACTGTAAACGGCGAAGACTACAGTATATTTTTCCTTCCCTTGTTGGATTCGCAAGGTGAAGTTTTCGCCATTATCGCGACGGGATGTTCAAATGTGGAACTGATTGCCGAGAGAAGCTCCATGCAAGCGAATATATTTCTTATCGGACTGCTGGGGCTTGCAAGTTCCATCGTGATCCTTCTTCTGATAACCACAAGGATCATTAAACCGATCAACCATTTGTCGCATCTTGTCGAAAATGTATCGGACGGCTGTCTGGATGTTGACAGTATAGACGATGGCGTCGTCGCCAAAGACGAAATAGACGTACTGACCTCTAATATATACAGACTCGTTGAAGTAATAAAATCTATACTGAGCGACCTGGCTTATCTGACCAGTGACCTGGATAAATTCGGCGATATCGATATTTATGTGGATGAAAATAAGTATTCAGGATCATACAGAAAAATCATACATAGCATCAAGGTTTTGGCTGATTCAGTTTCAACACTGAGAAAAACAATGGCGGTCATGGACCATCTGGATACTATGATCTCCGTCGTGGACTCAGACCGCCGCTTGCTCTATATCAATCGCAGCATGGCGGAATATCACAATATGGACAGGGATAACTATCTAGGTCAAAAATGTCATAAAGCGGTAAGGGATCTCGATCAGCCCTGCAAAATATGCCAGATGGACAAACTTATGCAGGATAAAGAGTCATACCCGTATTTTGACTATGACGGCATGCTCGATGAAGATTCAGGCAGATACATCGGCGGCAGGGCGGCAGTTATCCGGTGGGTAGATAACGAGTATGTTTTTTTCAACTCGATCAAAGATGAAACCATCAGAATCGAAAATCAGGAAAAGCTTCGTGAAGCTACGACAGCAGCGGAAGCGGCGTCGGTTGCAAAGACGACGTTTTTGGCGAACATGAGCCATGAGATACGCACCCCCATGAACAGTATCATAGGTTTCTCCGAGCTGGCGCTGGAA
>Ga0123353_10011666_pt1 | contig 12403 bp, 7 predicted proteins | sample TergutLab28metaG_3_FD_92763 | JGI IMG/M metagenome (GOLD analysis project Ga0123353, IMG submission 92763) | Labiotermes labralis P3 segment gut microbial communities from Petit-Saut dam, French Guiana - Lab288 P3 | ecosystem: Host-associated > Arthropoda: Insects > Digestive system > Gut ... | reverse complement strand
TTGCCCCTGGCCCTTGGGCAGCTTGCAGCGCATCTCAAAATAGCCGAATGTCTGCGAGAACGTGTTTCTGGTGTCGATCCACAGTGAATACCAGCCTGCCGGGCTCCCGCCGATGCCCTCCTCCACCCAAGCCGTCCGGATGTACAGCTTTCCATCGCGCACATCCGCCATTTCTCTTGAGAAATAGCTGTCGCTATGCTTGTCCTCGTCGCCCCTTATTTTTTCCGCTTCCTTATAGAAGTTTTGCCCCCACTTTTCCATGTTCAGGGTGTCGCCGTCGAATTCGTCGGACCAGGTGAGCTCGAATTTGCTCATGTCCAGCAGTTGGCCGGATGGCCGGGGCGGAGACTCGATCCAAAGCATGGCAGAGGCGCTCGCCAAGATGAGCAGAAAGGCTGCGATGCACGCCGTGATTTTTTTCTTGTGTTCAAGCGCCCGGAAAGGCTTGATTAGCAGCAGGATCACAATTACCGCCAGCAGGGGCAGCACTGTGCGCATGGTGAGCACATCTTCCCAGTCTGCGACGTTGTGAATCAGGTATGCCAAACCCTGCTGCACGCCAACGAACGCCGCGGACCAGCCGAAGATTTGCAGGCATTTTGTGAGCGGCTTGGCCTCGCCGGGCCAGATGACTGAAATGGCCAGCGCCAGAAACACCAGCACTGAAAGCGCTACGGCAACGGGGAAGAGTCTTTCGTTCCTCTCCCAGTTAACGTAGATATGATGGTACCAGGTCATGGTGCCTGTCAGCAGCGCGGCCAGCAGGAAGGGAAGATGTTTGCGTAGGGATTTTCTTTTCATACTGTTACCTCCATTGTTTCGCTCACATATTCCCCGCCGCCCTGGTTGGCCGCAATCACCCGCCAGTACAGCGTCTTACTCTCCGGCAGCTTTTCGACGAAAACGCTTGTGTCAAGAATATTTGCCCGATTGATGATCAGGTTCGAAAAATCCGCGCGGTCGCTGATTTGCAGCGTGTATTTGCAGGCGTGCGTCGAGTTTTCCCAGCGGAACAATATTCTTTCTGTGCCAGGCGAGGCAGAAAGCAGAGTAAAAGCCTGTGGTGCGGGCGCATGCTCATGGAAGGCGAGGATCCGCGCGGCGTCGTGCGAATAGGCCGCCGCGCCGCGGAACAGGGCGGTCCTGTATCCCGCCCGCCATAGTACGCCCCCAAAGGGGCTCAGGTCATAAATAAACAGGCCCACCGGGTTGTTGGCCTCCCCTTTGCCATCCACACGCCAGGCCAAAAGCGGCTCCTTTTGCCTGCCGCGCAGCATGGAGGCATACACCCTGGCGAAGGCCCTGACGTTGTCCTCCGTGAAGGCCAGGCCGTTGGCATAGCCCATGATGGCCGCGCGCACGCTCTCCCTGCCGTGGGAGAAGTCCTCTGCCCCCGGGCCGTGCTCGTCTTCCTCAAGATACACGTCCCTGTAATTCCAGGTGGTGATATTGCCGTTTTGGTCGTAGCCCAGCTTGGCATGGAAAGCGCCAAGCATCGCATCCGCCCGGCGCAGGTATAGCTCCTCGTGTTCGGGCGACAACTTGGCAAACTGGATCAGCACCGCCGCCATGGCAAGGAAGCGGTTGTTTGCCGTGGAGCGCTTTTCAAGCCGTAGACTGGTAGTGCCGGAGCCGCTGTCCTGCCACTCAATATACATGCCGTGCGCCTCGTCCCAGTCGGGTTCAAAGGCGGGGATCAGGTGCTGTGTGGCCTCATCAATCAGATATTCGCACAGCGCCTGATAGCGCATACCGGACGTTGGCTCATGTTTTTCCAGCATATCCGGCGTCGAGTACAGCAGGTTAATCCATTCCCCCGCGGAGGAAAGCAGCGCGCCTGTATGCACGAAATACTCCTCGTATCGGCCGCCGTCGCTGTAGTCGCTCGTCCCCCAGTTCTTATAGCCGTCGCCGTCGTTGTCCGCCGCTAGCTGGAAGATTTCGTACAGATACCCGCCCGCTTTTTCGAGGTAGATTTCCTCCCCGGTGGCCTGATACGCCCGGCAATACGCGTTGATCGCGTAGGACGTTCTCCACGCGAGCGTGCCGGAATCCGCGCTGACGATGGAAGACATATCGCCGGTCAGGGCCTCACAGGTGCGTGTTTCCCACAGGGCGTAATCGTCGGGCAGGGGCGTTTCCGTGTCCAGCTTGAGGGGCCGGGCCAGCAGGCCCGATGCCCATATTCCACCGATGAGCGCCGCAAGGATTACGCCCGCGAGGGCACGCTTGCTGATTCGACCCAATTTTCCCGTGAGTTGCAGCGAAAGTACTAACAGCACAAGAATCTGCGCGGCACACAGGGGCAGGGCTACGGTGGCGGCCTGCCTTGCCGTGGCGTCGATCACATTGTTGATCAAGTAGGAGACGCCGAGCAATGGCGCCATGAATGCTATCACAGACAGCACGGTTTTCCACAGCATGGCGATACGTTTTTCGCCACGCGCCCAGAGCGTGAGCAGTGTCAGCGCGAGAACCCCGGCGGTCAGAGCGGCTACAGCGAGGGGGTATAATTGCGGTTGCCAGTTGACGTAGACGTCGTAGTACCAAATCATGATGCCGACCAGCAGTGCGGCCAGAGTAAATGGAAGAGTTTTTCGTAGGTGCTGCTTTTTCATGGGAGGCCTCCTTGTTGGGATTTTTTTATCCCCGCCAGCGATACGGCGTGCCCCACCAGCTGTCGGGCGTCTCCTGTAAAAAGCGCCAATTGTTGCCGCCGCCCACATTTTCTGAATAATTGGTGATGCCGAAAGCCCTCATGTCGTTGTAGAGCCTCTCATTTTCTGCCTGCCACTTGGCGGGAAGCTGCCAGCGGCTGAACTCTCCCGCCCGGTTGCTGCTTTTCCAGAAGCGCCAGCTCAGCTGGGAACGCAGTACGTGCTGTTCGCTGGTTTCGTCTCCGGCAAGATTGATGGCCTTTTCCCAGAGCCGGTCGGCATATGCGACCTGGTTGGGCTTCAAATCCAGGATGGCTTTGTTGTTCGGGAAAGTGCCGATGCCCAGCTTGCGGTGCCACAGCCCGAACAGGGCCGGCTTGCCCGCGTTGCGGGACATGAGATCGATGAACTCCCGCATGTACTGCCAGCCGCCGCCGTAATAGTCTTCGAGGAGGCCATTCATTTCGGCATCGTAGTCGAGGTTGGGGTTCCACAGCAGGCGTGCGAGGAGGTAGCCGCGCAGCAGGGCGAACTCGCTGTCGGACAGATCGCACGTGCCGTTCCCCTGCTCGAAGACGTCCTTGACGTTGTGCTCCAAAAAGAATTGCATGTTTTTCTGCAGCACCTGGAAGTTCGGGTGCATGACGTGGTAGCAGAAGATGTTCATCGTGTAGTCCCAAACATAGAGCCGCTCGCAGATTTCGCTCCAGCCCCTGATATCCCGGGCGAATTGTACGTTGTCGGGGCATTTGGGGTCGTCCAGGGGGTGGGCGAAACAGCACTCGATGGAGCACAGCCGCACGACAACATTGGGCAGAGGCCTCACATGCTTCGGCGGCTTACGGGTGTGCCGGTAGGCGAAGGTGTCGATGAGGGCGTCCGGGTAGTCCTGGACGATGTCCGCCGCCACGGCGTTGACGAAGCTGATCATCGTGCCCGCCTGGGAGCCCTCCTCCCTGTCAACCGCCTTGCAGTTGGCGCATTGGCAGTAGAAATCGTTGTCCTCCTGCGTGACAGAGACGATGGGCTCGCCGTTGCCGTTTTCCAGCTGATTGCGCACCTCCAGGATCATCTGAGCGAGAACCTCGGGATTGGTCAGGCACAGATGCGAAGATACGCGGCTTTTGCTGCTCTCCCTGTATGCATACCACTCCGGGTGGACATCGAAAAAATCTTCGGATTTGACGAAAAAACTGGTCATGCTGTGGGCGCAGCTACCGTTGTAGCCGAATGAGCCACCAAGCTCCTCCGCCATGGGTAAGCCGCCGTGGGTATTGCCGTTGAGCCCGTTGGCCGCGCTGTAATACTTGCCGGCGGAGTAGAAGAACCAGTCCATATCCCGGAATTCCAGGGGCGGTGTGTATCGCTCGTCCTTTACTTCGGCAATTTCAGCGGGGCCTTTGGGGATCGCCTGGAAATGCTCACTGTACCAACGACAGCCGAAGTATTCCTCCAGAAAGCGGTGCACGCCGTAAAACGTGCCCCGGGGACGGCCCCCAGCGATGTAGATACTTTCCCCTTCGGCCTTGATGACATAGCCGTCGTTGCCCAGTTCGCTGACGTCCACGCCGCCGATTTGACCCACCAGAATCTCTTTCCCGCCGGAGGGGACGCTCTGTACTGCCGCATAATCCAGATCTGTGATTTGATTAAGGGTATTGGCCAGAATATTTGCGGCGTTGGCTTCCGCCTCTGTCGCATCCTCGCCATAGATGATTTTGTAGTCGGCGATGGAGTGTTTCTCAAAAATGACGGGCGCAGGTTCGGGTTCGGGGACAAACTCCGGCAGGGACCGCAGGCCCATCAGGGCAGGCACGGCCCATGAGAGCGCCCCGGCGCAAACCAGGGCCAGAACTGGAATGCCCATCGCGAATTTCGCCTTCGGCCCAGCACCCGGAAGGGTTTGACCAGCAGCAAAACCGTCAGCAATGCCAGCAGGGGCAGCATCGATCCCATGGCGGCCTGCTGCCAATGGGCGTAGTAGATCACGTTGTGGACCAGATACGATACACCCTGCTCCACGCCAAGAAACAAGCCCAGCCAGATAAATATTTGCAGGCATTTCTTGATAGGCTTGCCCTCGCCGGGCCAGATGACCGAAACCGCCAGCGAGAGAAAGACTAGCACTGAAAGCGCCACGGCAACGGGGAAGACGTTCGGCTGCCAATTGACGAACACGTCGTAGTACCAGGCCATCACGCCTGCCAGCGCTATGGCCAGGATGAATGGCAGATGCTTTTGCAGGGGGTGCTTTTTCATGTAGGTCTCCTCATGTACGTTTTCATCCGAACCTCAGCCGCAGCGGCCACGACAGGCCGCTGCCCAGGCGATTGTTGCGCTGGACCACGTTTTCACTGGGATTGCCGAGATACAGCCTGCCCTTCGGCGTTCCTTTCGCAAAGCCACAGTTGACGATCAGCAGGAGGTCTCCGCTCTGGTTGCGGATCACGACGGTGTCGTCCAAGTCGAATTCGTCGCTATAACCACTGAAGTAATCGCAATTGGTCAGGCGGACATTCCCGCCCAAAATGTCAAACCCGATTTTGCCGGAGTCCGCGTAGCAGCTTTCCAGGGAAGCGCCCGCGCCCATCCTGAAATTCACGCTGTTTTTATAATCGGATGAGGTCCAATTCCATACATGGACGCGGGTGTAGCGGTTTGCGCCGGCGGTGTCCCAGACACCGATGTCGTAATTCGTTATGACGATGTCCGTAAAGTGGTTGTCCATGCCGCTGATTTTCAGGCCCACGTTGCTGGGCAAATCCCACATATCGCAGCGCAAAAACACATTGTGCGCGATCAGTTCATATCCACCCGTGAGCAGTTCCAGGCCGTAATATCTGCCGTTCATCAGGCAGATGTCGCGCAGCGTGAAATGTATTTGCTTCTGCAGCTGCAGGCAGCTGGCAAGGCCCGCGCCGTCGATCACGCCGCCCTTGATAAACGCGGCGCTGGTGGGGGAATAGTTGAACGGCGGGTCCGCCTGCGGCTTCTCCCATTGGCCGTCCCAGGTGATGACGAAATCCATTTCCGCCACCGCCTGCAAAACCGCGTTTTCATCCAGCAGCAGCGAGCACTTGTTTGTGATTTCAATGGTCGAGGCGACGAAATAGCGCCCGGCGGGGAAATACACCTTGCCGAAGGGCGCGTCGGCGACCGCCCGTAGGATGCGCGGGGCGTCGTCCGCTTCGTTGCCGAGCCGGGGGTAATCGGCAACGTTGATATCCAGCAGCGGGTACTCCGGTGAGCCGTCTGGCTCCCACGGCCGCACGCTTTGGCCCCGCGCCCGATAGAATTCATATTCCTGCCACGTGTCCGGGATCGGACTGGCTATGGGACCCTCGCCTGCCGCCGGGTTGAGCAATCTTTCGCCGCACCGCAGCTCGAGGGAGGACGCCCCGAGGTTGAGCATTGTAACCAGGATCAGCAGGCCTACAAGAGCCAGAATAGGAATGCCAATGGTGCGCTTCACTTTTTGCTCAAGTGCCCGAAAAGGCCCACGCATCAGCAGAATGACCAGAACCGCCAGCAGCGGCAACACCGCCCGCATGGCAAACCTGGCGCCCCCAATGCCGTTGTACATGACGTTGTTGATCAGGAACGACACGCCTTGCTGTATGCCAACGAACGCCGCAAACCAGCCGAAGATTTGCAGACATTTCTTCAGGGGCTTGGCGTCACCGGGCCAGACGACCATGACTACCAGGGCAAGAAAGACCAGCACGGATAGCGCCACTGCGATGGGGAACAGGCTTGGGTTCCAGTTGACGTAGATGTGATGGTACCAGGCCATGATGCCGGTGAGTAATACGGCCAAGGCGAAGGGGAGAATTTTCTGTAGGTGCTGCTTTTTCATTGTGCGTCTCCTTTAAAAACATACAGTACCCAGTCGTTTGTATCCGGTTTGCGTGGAATCCGATATATCCCCAGGGACGCGCGCGCTTCGCCGATTGGCAGGGTTTCGCCGCTGCGGGGATTGAACCATTCGGCCTGATAGCCCGCTTGTCTGTCCAGACCGCGCAGCAAACCGGTGGCCTTCGTTCGATTATAAAAATAAGCCACATAGCTTTCATTCCCCTGGGAGGCGACGGAATAGTTTACACGCGGCCAGGGGACGAACCAGTGCCGCCGACAGTCGAAGCGAGGGGTAAGCTCCCACCACGCTATTTTTTCAAAGAAGCGCCTCATGTAGCCGAGCTGCTCTGTCGTCTCGAAATAGAGGCTTTCCGTCCAAGGCGCCGCCTTGTCCTCCGGCGTAATCGTGTCGATGCCGTCCCTGGACGTCGTATCCGCGTCATAGGTGCTCTCATACAGCCAGATATCGATCGCGCCGTAACCGTAGCCGGCCATGCCGTTGAGGAAAGCAAGCCAGCCCTGGGCGCGCGCGCCGAAGTTCTTGGTCCAGAGGTTTTCGTAGCGGCCCTCGTAGTTGACCGCCGGCTTGCCGCCGCCGTTTTGCCGGTAGTCCTTCGGCACCGCGAAATCCGGCGGGCTGTCCAGCGCGGGGCTCCACTGCGCGGCAAACCAGCTGTGGGCCTCAAGCTTGTGAAACGCCGAATTGCCGGCGCTTGTGTGGCCTGTGTTTTCCTGATGCGCCGACAGTGGGTGACAATAGGGATCGTTGGCAGCGAGGGCCTCGGCGACGATTTTCCAGGGGTTTTCCTCAGCGGTGAAGACCCCGTAAAAATCGTCGTCCGCCTCCTGCGCGGTGGTCCACAGCACGGGGTACGCGCCGTAGCGGGCCGCCCAGTAGCGGCCAAGCTGCCGCAGATAGGTCTCCTCGTAAACATGCTCCGCCAGTTCCACAGCAAAAAATAGCTGCGCATTGGCGTGCGCCAGACCCGCTTCGGCGATGTAATCAAATCGCCGGTCGAGATCGGCAAAGGCCGCCAGGTCGCTTTCATCCAGTCCGTCGCGTAGGTCATAGCCCGGGCCGTGATTGACCGGGTGTCCCAGGGGCTCCGACTGGTATACCGTGAAGCCCTGCGCCGCCCTGGCATCCACAACAGTCTTGAACATGGCGTCAAACGGCTCTTTGGGCATGCTCCAGTGCGTATCGCCCAGGTAGAAAAACGGCGTGCCGTCGGCGTACATCAAATAGCGCACGCCGGGCTCTGTTTTGAGAAATCCGCGCCGGTAGATTTCCAGCTCGCCGGTGTAGGGCACGCATGTAAAAGAACCGCTCTGATTGTGCAAGCCTGCGTCTTCTGTATTCGAGCAACTCGTGATATAATTCCATTCGCCAAGCTCCACAGGCGCGAATCGCACCCTCCATGTGCCGCCGCCGTCCCAGAACGCGGGCATGACCATTTCGGCGCCGCCGGGCCCGGTGAAGGTGATATCGAGTATAACATCATTGAACGGGTCTGCGTAATTTGCCTCGCTGTTGAATGAAATCTGGTGCATTCGCCAGCGCTCTATGCCGGAGCCCGCCTCGCCCGGCTGCGATACCTGGCTTTCGATGTGCACGGGCGGCACTGCGCTGTATGGATCATCCGCGCAAGTGCAGGTTTGTGCCTTGACGATAAAGCTGAGCGGCCATATCAGGGCCAGGCCGATCACGGTAAGCGAAACAGCCAAGCGGCCTGTTTGCTTGCGCAGCGCCAACAGAAGTATGAAAAAAAGCACAGCCAACTGCGATGCCGCCAGCAGTATTGTAACATCCGCCGCGCGCTTGGCCCCCAGCTTCATCACGTTGTTGATCAGATAGCTGGGAACGCTCAGCACCAGCGCGAATATCGCCATGGACAGCGCGGACTTCCACACAAGCCGCAGGACTTTGTACTCGCCGCGCAGCCACAGCACAAGCAGCGTCAGCAAGATCACCCCAATGACCAGCGCTGTGATCACAAAGGGGTAAACCCTGGGCTGCCAGTTGACGTAGACGTCGTAGTACCAGACCAAGGCCGCTATCAGGCCTGTGCCGAGGACCAGGGCGGAGAGGGTTGGCAGGGCTTTGCTTCGTTTTTTCATGGGGGACTCCTTACCTCTTGTGTTTCTACAGCAACTCTTTATATTGATACGCCCTTACATAATCCACCGCCCAGTCGGTAATCGCACCCGGCTTGTTCTTGCGGATATCCCCCTCCCAGCCGCCCCACCCGCCGCCTACGCTCAGCAGCAGCCAAAGCTCGTTCTGGCACACGCCGCCAAAACTCGTGCGCCCGGTTTCCACGCCGTCGATGTAGAAAATATACTCGTTTTCGTTCCACTCAAACCCGTAGGTATGGAAGGTGTCGTAGGGCCTGCGCACGTAATTGCGAGCCACGCCCTGCGATTGAAGGCCGCCGTCATAGCCGCCGTAATGTATGGCCGACGAGACCGAGTTTCTCCGCGGCCAGGTGTTCCAATAGTAGGGGCTTTCATAGATGTCGATCTCCGCGCCGGTGCGCCCGTCCTCGGGCGTGTCGCCGAACGCGTCGGGCATCATCCAAAACGCGGTCATCGTCCCATTGCCCTTCGGCAGCTTGACGCGCGCCTCAAAATAGCCAAACTTCTGCCGGAACGTGTTCCTGGTGTCGATTCCCAGCCCATACCAACCTGCGGGCCCGCCGTTCATGCCCTCCTCGAGCCAGGTCACCGTGACGTGCAGCTTGCCGTCGCGTATATCCTCCATGCCCAGTGCATGGTAGCAGCGCCCCCAATTGAACAGGCCGTTTTCATCCATGTAGCTCCCGTCCCACTTTGTCCGGTCCAGGCTGTCGCCGTCGAATTCATCGCTCCAGGTGAGCTCGAATTTGCTCATGTCAAGCAATTGCCCGGAAGGCCGGGGCGGGGCTTCGATCCAAAGCATGGCAGAGGCGCTCGTTAAGACGAGCAGAAAAGCAGTTATACCGGCCATGATTTTTTTCTTGCGTTCAAGTGCTAACCAGGGCTTGAACAGCAGCAGAACGATTAGCACTGCCAGCAGCGGCAGCACTGTGCGCATGGTGAGCACATCTTCCCAGTCAGCGACATTGTGGAGCAGATATGCCACGCCCTGCTGTACGCCGACAAACGCCGCAAACCAGGCGAAAATAAGCAGGCATTTCTTGAGGGGCTTGGCTTCGCCGGGCCATATGACCGATACTGCCAGCGCGAGAAACATCAGCACGGACAACGTCACGGCAAAGGGGAAGAGGCTTTCGTTCCTCTCCCAGTTGACGTAGATATGATGGTACCAGAGCATGATGCCGGTCAGCAGCACGGCCAAGGCGAATGGAAGGGATTTGTGTAGGGGGTGATATGTTCGATTGGGCATAGGGGCTCCTCCTGTATGTTAATCAATACAAATCTCCACGTAGCTAACCGCAACGCTTCTCATCAAATTGTTGTGAACAGTCACCGACTGCGCGCCCTCGGAAAAGGGCCCAACCGCCCGCCAGGCGTAAATATCCGCTTCCTCCCGCAGGTAGTTGGCTTTATCTTCCTCGGGCAAAGCGGTTTTGCCCAAATACTCGCACTGCTTGCCATTGAGATATACCCGCAGACTCTCGGCATTGGCATTTGGTTTGAGACCCAAATAAATCGTCAGCTCCTCAGCCTCGAAGCTGCCGGTGTGCACCAATAGGCTTTGCGGCTTCGTTTTCGTCACTTTCATTGGCAGCGGGCGGAATCGCCCCACGCCCTTCGGCGCGATGTCCTGGAATGTGACGACATGCCGCCGCCGCGCCCCCAGCAGGGTATCCATGCTGCCGCAGGTGTTGTAGACCTCCCGGAAGGTTTCGCTGGGCTCGTTGGGGTTCTGGAAGTAGTTGAACAGGTAGATTGCGTCCGCCCCGGCGCTGAGATACTGCGCGGCGTAGCCCTGGGCGGTTCTGGCCGTGGAATGGGACTCCACGGCGGCCCGGTTGGTGAGTATCTCGAGCCCCGCGTAAATCTTCACATCGCTGCCCGTCAGCGCCGCCCGCCACTGGTGCAGGGGCATGGCGCTGTCGTTGCTTTCCCAGCGTGGGGTGACCACGATGGCGTTCACCAGGCCCTCTTTTGCCCAGGCAGCGGCGTCGAAGCCATAGATGACGCTCTGCGTGTAATCCCGGGGCAGGCGGCACATGATTTTGATTTCGTGCCCCCATTTCTCCTGCGCCATATGCCTCAGCTTATCCACCCGCCGCATGAAATCATTGATAATTTCCACGTTTTCCGGCCTGCCCTGCTCCTTGAAGCAGGTGATTTCCCGCATCCAGTCCAGTTCCAGACCGTGCACATCGTAGCGCATGAACTGCTCTTCTATGTAGGCCAGCATTTTCTCCCGCACCTCGGGCACGGCATAATCGAAGCAATTCCGGAAATAACCATAGTCTTCGCCGATCATCCAGCCATTTTCCCGGGCCTCGTAGAAGAAATCGCCGCGCAGCCAGTTTGTCTCGTCGTCCGGTTCGTGGCAGTCGTTCATGCGCAGGGAGATCCATGGCCGCATGCCGAGTTCGCGGCATTGGGCAATCCAGACCTCGAAGGGATCCACGCCCCACTGCGAAAGTGTATACGATGCGTGAAAGATCTCTTTGTAGTCCACCGGGACACCGTTTTCGCTGGTTTGTAGGTATTTATCCACATCTGTGGTGTATACTTCCGAAGGCGCGGCGGAATACTGGCAGAAGATGTTGAACAGCACGTCGGTGATTTGCGTATTGGCGTACTGGGCCACAAAGGGCTGCAAGGCTTCGCGTACTGTATTAGGGGTTGCGGTATCTACGACGCTGTTCAGGAAGGGGATATTCACCGAGTTGATGTCGATGTTGAGCAGGGTGCCGCCCGCCGGCTCCTGGCTATAATCCCACAGCTCGAAGTCCAGTTGGGCGCCGTCGCGGACAGCGGCGTTTTTCATTCCGTAATTTTCCATGTAAAACGGCACTCCTATCGTGAAGATGCAACTCAGCAGGCAGGCCATAGCCGCACAGATGCAGATGATTGCTTTTGTCGGCTTGCGCGGCAGCCGCAGCCGCAGCGCGAACAGCACCAGTATCTGCGCCGCCGCCAGCGGCAGGGCCGTGGCCGCCGCTGTTTTCGCCCCAATGCGCAGCGCATTGTTGATGATACCCGACACCCCAACGAGCGCCGCCGCAAATACCGCCACGGAAAGCAGCGTTTTCCATGCGAGCGCCCGGGGCTTGGTTTCGCCGCGCGCCCGCAATACCAGCAAGGTTAGCGCGGCCACACAGAGGAGGAGGGCGGCTACCGCGATGCAGCACAGCACGGGGTTCCAGTTGACGTAAACGTCGTAATACCAGAACAGCGCGGCGGGCAAGGCGAGGGCAAGTGCGAAGGGGAGATATTTCTGAAGTTGTTGCTTTTTCATGGAAGCCTCCTGTCTCTCATGGATTTATCTCGCGTATTACCGTGCCCGCGATATAGCGCCTTTCGCCATTTTCATCCGTTTCGATGCGGTCGATATGGGATCGTTGTCAGTCACGCGCCAGATGATTCCGTTGGAAGGGGTGCAGGGTCCAGCGGAGCATGAGGCTACCTCCGGGTAGCGTTTTTGGATTTGGATTGCTTTTATCATAACACAAAATAGGGTACAAGGCAAGGACTGTTTTGGCCACTCGAACGCATAGCATAGCCTTGAAAAATGCCCTCTGAACCAGGCAATGTCATTAAGTTAAGCCCCCAGCACTGAAAGAGCAAAGTATCGAAAGATACCCTGCCCTCAGATTGTCAAAGAACCCCCTATGACACCAAGAAAAAGCTCACAATAGCGGGCTTTTTATGGTATAATGGATAGGGGTGAAAAAGATGCTTAAGAAGAAAGAAAGCAAGCGCGGCGA
>Ga0123353_10011665_pt1 | contig 12403 bp, 13 predicted proteins | sample TergutLab28metaG_3_FD_92763 | JGI IMG/M metagenome (GOLD analysis project Ga0123353, IMG submission 92763) | Labiotermes labralis P3 segment gut microbial communities from Petit-Saut dam, French Guiana - Lab288 P3 | ecosystem: Host-associated > Arthropoda: Insects > Digestive system > Gut ... | reverse complement strand
GTTAGATTTATGAAAAATAAAGTAGCATATTCCTTAAGTTGACAGAGTTGACTATATATGATGAAAATTTATTCTTCAGATTTAGCTGAATACTACAAAAACAACATAATAATTGAAAAAGTCAAAAATATTAAAATTAAAAATATTATAGCTAGACTTATCACTGATTTAGATAATTTAACGCTTTTTTCTATATCTTCTCTTTTTAATTTGGTGTTATTGTCACTATCACTCCTGTTATCACCAATAATATATACTCCTTCTTTTACAAGAGAAATGTTTAGTGCACCAGCTACAGCAGCCATTGTAAAACCTGAATTTGGAGAAGGTGGTTTTCTAGCATCTCTTTTCATGATCTTGTATGAATTTTTCCAATCCATTCCAGATCTTTTATAAAATTTTGAAGCTAAAACAACAGCTATCCCTCCAAAACGTGCAGGAATATAGTTTAAAATGTCATCTACTTTAGCTGGGAAATACCCAATGTTGATGTATTTCTCATTTTTGTATCCAACCATTGCATCAAGTGTATTTATGACTCTGTATAATATAGCTACTAAAATAGCTATTATCGTTATGAAAATAGGTGATGGGATAGAGATAGAAATATAAGCTATAGATATAGTTACTGTGTTTGAAAATGTAGCTATATTAGAAGCTAGTAAATTAAAAGCTACTAAGCATCCTAAAATAGTTATAATGATTATATTGGTTAAAATGTAGTAAAATATAGGAGCTATAGCCGAATCTGTGATATTTTCAGAGAGAGTTTCTATTGTTGCTGAAATTATTAATTCTTCACTAAGTTCAGATGTGTCTCTGCTAACAAGATAAGACATTGATTTTCTAGCTATATCTAAACCTGTTTCGAGATCTTTTTTAATCTGTTTAGCTGATGAAAGAAGCATTTTTATTGAAAATGTAGAGGAGAAAATTATAGTAGCTATGACTACAAAGAGGAATATATTGTAACTAGCTAAAAATAAAATCAATCCAAAAATAGCTAGGGAAGTAATTGAAACAAGTGTGGTTAAAACAAGCCCAGCAACTCTACTTTTAATGTTTATAAGTTGTTTTGAAAAAAATTCTATTGTTTTTCCAATGAAAACAACAGGATGGAATCTAGTTGGTAACTCTCCAAAAATCAGATCAATAGCTATTGATAAAGTTAAAATAATAAGAATTATTGCTGTTGGTTCGTTTCCATTAATTATCATGAATTATCTCGATGTATTATTGATATTATTATATTTTAGTTATTATATTATACAATTTATAATATAATAATATTCTATAATATAACAATATATTATAATATAATATTATATTAATTAATTCAATAATAATTCAATAATTTTTCTATTATAATTTATATTTAAAATCACTATTAATATTACTATAATTACTATATAAAAATGTATATAACAAATAATAAATTATAATAATTACAAATAAAAACATATTAATAACAAACAATAAAAGTTAATAATATAATATTTTATTATATTTTATTTAAAGTGATTATATGATTGATGAAAAACAAATTAGAAACTGGCTTGTAGAAGAAGGTCTTTTAAAAGAACAGATTCCTGATGAAACAGCTAACTTCCATTTTCTTGTTAACTATCCAGATGAACATGTACTTGATCTTATACAACCAAAACATAAGGATGATATGATTTTAATAGGCTGTGCTTCTGAAATAGCTCCAGAACAAGTAGCTGTAATAAAGGAATCATCTGAAAAGAAAAAAGAAAATTTTATATGGGATATCCGTTTCGCATTGAACCGATTCTTACTCGATTTTGAGCTTGAACATCCTGATAATGTTCTTCAAAGATTTGTCATATCTGAAGAAATGTATGAAGATGGTATAACAAAACATACTTTGATTATGGCAATAAAAAAAGTGTTTAAAGGAAAACTTCAGTGTATTTGGATAACTGGAAAAGCATTTGGAGAAGGAGAAGAAGGTATTCAAGGTAATGATAATAGTATGTTTGTTTAGTTGATATATTTATAGCTATTAAATTTTATTATTAAATTATAATTAATAATATTAAGTTATAGTCAATATTATAAAATATAATTTATTATATAATATTATAGTGTATGATGTTATAATAAAATTATAATTTAAATAAAATAATATATTTTAATTTAAATAGTATATTATAATATATTTTATTTTAATTTATTATAATATAAATTCATATTTTTTTTTATTTATGAATAATTTATAAAATATTAGGTTACACTTGAAATGCATGTCTATAAAAAACATGTTCAATTTTTATTTTTTCTAAAGTGAGAGATGTGTTTCAACTGAATAGTGAAAACATATATTGTATGAATGAAGACATATATTTCCAGTGCAACACAATTGAAATTTACCTCTTATTGATTTGTTCATTAATATTAAATTTCTTTTTTTGAAAAATTAAATTTTTATTATTTTTCAATGCTTTTATACTGATGATATTTTTTTAATCGGCTTTTTAAGCATTATAGAGTATTTTTGCTTTTTCAAAAAATTTTTATTTTTTCACTTGAAATTCACCTCTTCAAAATATTGTTTTTTAAATTTTTGTTTCACTTGAAATTTACCTCTCACTTATGTATGTTTATTAGGCATAAACAATTTCATCATTTTTTTAGTTTTTAACATAATTTTCTCTCTAACAAAACTAGCCACATACCAGCAATATTTTATTTTAATACTTATAAATATGTATATATGAATAAAACTAATTATTATCAAAATAATTAACAATAAAAGTAATTAAATTAAAAGTAAAGGTAAAGAAAGCAAAATTATATATATTATAAATAACAATACATAATAGTATAAATCTAAAATAAACTTTTAAAAAAAGTTTAATCAAAATATGGGGTGTTTGTCATGAGATATGAAACTGTTAAGACAAAAAAAGAGTTAGACTTCAGAAAAGAAAGCTACAGACGAGATAACTACAAGACAATATGGGAAAATGAGAACAATATACAACTAGAAAAAAATAACTTCAATGACTGGATTTTTTTAATCCTATTATTCTTTTTCATAATTGGAGGAATAATATATTGGGCAATAACAAATAATCAAAAAGACACAGTCATAATAAGTATAGAAGGAAAACAAGAAATTCCTCTAAAAAAAAGAAACTGAAGAATATATGTCTAATGAAATGAAAATGAAAAAAGAAAAATATGGGAATTGGATTTATATTGTCATATTGTTGATTTTTTTAATCCCACTTTTAATTACAATAATGTTTTAATTATTATCCTCCTCTGCGTTGTAGCTGTCCCTCTAGGACATTAGCTATCTCGCCACCAACAATATTTCCAAACTCATAAGGATCATCAACATTACTAATGGCTGACTCAGGAATATTAACTTCAATATTAGTATCTCCACTACTAAGTGAGTTGCTGCTTTCAGTAAATTGTTGTTGTTGTAAATTATCAGTTAGTTGAGGAGAACTAGCTAAAGTTGGGTCTTGCCAGTTTTTAGTTGAATCATCAGAATCTACCATATTTTTGATTTTTATCTCCACCACCTCCGCAAGAAATTCACCCATATTTATTTTATTTTTTTCACTTGAAGTTCACCTCTTCAAAATATTTTTACACTTGAAATCCACCTCTTACTTATATATGATTTTTTCCAATCATTATTATTTTATTCATTTTTCTTTTTGTTTTTTTCTAGACATTGTTTTAGAAATATAATATTTTTACATTTTTTGTTTATACATTCACTTTGCATTTCATGAATTTTTATTTTTTTATAGGATTTTTAGTAAATTTTTTTAAAAATTTTTATATTCTATACTTTTCTATACTTTTCTATTTTTTTCTATTTTTTTCTATTTCATTAGCTATCATTATTTTAATTTTAATAAGTTAGAAAATTTTTAATTTATCTTCAATAAAAAGAAAATATAAAATATTTTTACACTTGAAACATACCTCTAATTTTTCTGGAAGATTATATGTTTTTCATTGAAAAATTCTCTCATTTTTGTTTTTTATTATTGAAAATATGAGAGCTATTTATTTCTGAAAATTTAGCTTATTGAATAATTTTTGGATAATTTTATTTCATATAACCATTTAAAAAACCAACAAACGTTTTAAATTACTTTTTATTGGAAAAAAATAGCTGATTAATATGGGTAAATTAATTTTATAAAATTTAAATTATTAATATATTTTTTAGACTTGTTTTATATTAATAATGAGTGTTTTAAAGTTTGACATTGGTAAAATTAACAATTAAAATGATTTTATTAATTATTAAATTTATTAATAAAAAAATTATTTTTTTTAATAAATAGCTTTATATACATTAATTTATATATTACACTTGAAGTATAAGATACACTTGAAGGCCATAATAATTATGGGTTTTTTATTAGTATTTTTTTGATAACTTTTAGTATTTTTATCCACAAAAAGTTTTTAAGGTTAAGATAAAATGCAAATATTTAATTCAAGTTTATCATAAAGTCAACAATGCACAATTTGGGTTAAAGAGGGATTATTATTTTCTAAATTTTTTTGTTATTAAGCTTGCTAAATTTATTAAGTTGGATCAGGACACATGGTTTTTGATTAAAACAGACCACGACCAAGACAACACATATTAGCTAAAAACATCAATATTTTGAAATTATTCATGAAATCTACACATGTCACTCCTTATAATTCATATTTCATGCTATTTTTGATTTAAAGAATATACTTAGATATTAACTATTAAGAGATATATTTAAGAGATATATTTAAAAGGTATTTACCAAACAAGTAAAAAATATTTACCAAATAAGTTTTACAATCTAAATATCTATCTTATTATCTTTAAAGAAGTTAATACATAATGTGAGCAGTTTAATTGTAATACACACTTGATTGTGCATTATATATTAATTGTAGTTTCGATTTAAAAACAGGGTGACGTAATGGACAATATTTTTGACAATTTGGTTGATAGGGGGTCTGTTTTCAAGGATAAACAATATCTGGACCATAGGTTTTTACCTGATAATTTGCCACACAGAAAGGAACAAATTACAGGGATAGCCAAATATTGGATTGAAGCTTTAAACAATGTAACTCCTTCAGATGTCACGATATATGGAAAAACAGGAACTGGAAAAACTGCCGCAGCCAAATTTGCAATGAAACAACTAGAAGAAGCTGCAAATAATAAAGATATAAGAATTAGAACAGAATATATCAGATGCACTGATTATACAACAGAATATCAAGTTATTGCTAAACTTTGCCAACAGATGGGAAGAGATGTTCCATATAGGGGATGGACAAAGGCAGAAGTTGTGAATACATTTAGAGATATATTGAAATCAAATTTACTTGGAAGTAAGATGATTCTTATTGTTGTTTTAGATGAAATTGATATCCTTCTTAAAAACGACGGCGATGGTATCCTTTATACATTGACTAGGACAAATAATGTTTCTATTCTTTCTATTAGTAATTATGTTGATTTTAAAAAGTTTATAAAGAGTAGGGTCATGAGTAGTTTCAGAGATAGAGAAATTGTTTTTCCACCTTATGGAGCTCAACAGCTAGTTGATATTCTAGAAGAAAGATCAAAACTATCTTTCAAAGAAGGAATATTAGATAATGAGGTTATTCCTCTTTGTGCAGCTATGGCAGCTAAAGAAGAAGGAGACGCACGTTATGCACTAGATCTTTTACGTACAGCTGGTGAAATAGCTGATGAGAAAGAAACTGATGTTGTTCATGGAGAATATGTTAGAGAAGCTAAGGAAAAAATTGAGCATAATAAGGTTACAGATATTATAACAACCCTTCCAGCCCAACAACAAAGAGTTTTAGAGGCTGTTTTGAATCTTACTCAAGAAAAAGAAGAAATTACTTCTGGGAAGCTCTATGATACATACAAGGAAGTTTCAAAGGGAGATACAGTTTCTTACAGAAGAATCTTTGATTTTATTAATGAACTTGAAATGTTAGGGATTATATCAACTAACACAATTTCAAGAGGGCGTGGAAAAGGAAGAACAAATATTATTGCACTTCAATGTGATAATGACATCTTAGAAGATGCTTTGTATTCTGTCTAAGTTCATTTTTACTTTATTTTTACCTTATTTCAATTTTATTTTTTTCTTATTTAATTTTTATACAATATTTATACAATATTTTTATACAATATTATAAATTATCTTTTATACAAGATTAAAATATAAACTAGTTTTTATATAATATTATATAATAAAACAATGCTTTTATACAATATAAAGAAATATAAAATATATAGATATATATTATTAAACATTTTTTGAGAGTGTTCTATGAGAATAGCTATATTATCAGTATCAGAAAAAGGAAAAAAACTTTCATCAAGATTAAAAACATTATTAGATGAAGATCCTACTATTATTAAAGTTACTACTTTTCATAAGAATGTTAAAGACAATATAAATATTATTTTTAATAACAATCTTAATAATAACGTAGAATCCAATAATAGCATAGAATCTAATAACAACACAGACTATGATGCTATAATTGGAATAATGGCTACAGGAATACTTATTAGAAATATATCTGATAAAATCCAAGATAAGACAACAGACCCAGCTATTCTTTCTATGGATGACAATGGAAAGTATGTAATTAGCTTAGTTTCAGGCCATATTGGAGGAGCTAATGAATTATCTAAAAAAATATCTGAACTCATAGAAAGCAAACCAGTGATTACAACAGCAACAGATACAAGTGCTAAGGTAGGAATAGATACACTTGCAATTAAACTCTACTGGGATATCCTAAATAAAAATGAAATATTGGCTTTTAATAAAGCTATTTTAGAAGAAAAACATATTAAAATTTATATCAACACATCAAAAAATGATAAAATTGAATATAAAGATGATATTGAGGAATATTTAAAAAATCAGGAAAAAAATACACTTGAAATCATTGACCTAAAAAACACAGATTTATCAATAAAAAGTATTCAAGATGGAACTGGAAACAATCATGATAAATATGGAGATTCTAATATTATATCTAGTTTCGATGGCAATGTAATGTTTTTTAAACCTCGAAAAATAGTTATGGGGATTGGTGCAAAAGCCAATATTTCCAAAGAAAAAGTTATAACAGCTATTCAAACAGCCATGACTAATTTAAATTTACCTATTAAAAGAATTGATTCTATATCCACAGTCGATATCAAAAAGGATGAAGAAGGTATTTTAGAAGCCGTAAAAGAGATTGATAAACCTTTAGACATAGTAAATATTTCCGAAATAAAAGAATTTGAAAGCCCAGAAATTTCAAACTCAGATTTTGTCCAAGAAAAATTTGATATACCTGGGGTAGCTGAACCAGTTGCTCTTATTGTAGCTAAAAGAGGACATTTGGACTCAAAACTTATTCATAAAAAAATTGCTATTGATGGAGTTACTGTTGCAGTAGCTGTTTCTAAATAATTAGAAACCCAGTGATATAGTAATATTATTATAAAATTGACTATAAACAACGTATTTTCAATATTCATGAATGTTATCCATTTTTTTAATGAATTCTTGTTATATCAGTAACTTTATCAAAATCTGAATCAAAAGAGACAATTTTATCTATTTTTTTGTTTTCCATTACTTCAAGAGCCACAACATCAGCTGGAGATAATGTTCCATCATATGCAACGAATTTTTCTAAAGATTTATCACATAATTTTAATGTTGCATCTACTATTTTGTAATTTTCTCTAATATATTTATAAAAAATCATGCCAACTTCTAAATTTCCTTTATAACTTATCAATGCTATTGTTTCAGCCATATTTAATGTTGTTAAAACTTTTTCTTCTTTTTCTACTTTTTTTCTTAATTTTTTTGCTTTTTTATGCCATTGATCATTATTTATAGCTAAAGCAATTAAATATGATGAATCTACAAATATCAAATTTTTTCTCCTCTAGACATTTTTTTCTTTAAATCTACAGCGTTTGTTGGATTTTTAGGGTCTCCCTTTATAATTCCTGTAACATCATAAATACTTATTTTCTTTTCAAATGTTATTTTTACCCCATCTTCTAATTCTTCCCATTTCACTAGGTCATCTGGTTTAATATTGAACTTTTTTCTTATTTTAGAAGGTATAGTTGTTTGGTTTGTATTGTATACTCTTGTTGTGATTGTCATATGTATCACCATATTTACTTATTATCTTAAGTTTACTAAGTATTTATATTTACTTAGTAACATTTAATAATAAGTAATTGGTTTTACTAAGTATTTATATTTACTTATTGGTATTTAAAATATAAATTACTTTAAAATTTATATAATATAAATCAGGTTTTTATACAACATTATAATTTAAGCTACTTTTTAATAAACCGCTTTTTATCCATAACAAGTTCTCATAACAAAATAACAATCTTGTTCTTTAAAATAATCGATATTTAGCCCATCTTTTTCTATATCTTCTGGAATACCAACTAAAACAGCATCAAAATCATTTAATTTATTTTTATTTATTTTAAAATGTATATAAAATATCATAGAACTTTTATTCTCAAAAACATTACTAAAGTTATCATTTAAACTAATTTTTTCCCTATTTATAGGATTTTGGGATGTTGAAACAGATCTAAGATCATCTAAAATCCAATGATTATTATTATTCATGCTTTCATCACTAAAAAACAAATAATAATCCTTTTTTTCAAAGTCTTTCTTGGTAATTTTAAATTCCTTACAAATCCATTTATAATTTTCACTATCAGAATGATTTAAACTAGCTATAATTTCATGATTACAAAGTTTTCTGTTATTGGATAAGCTACTACCATTACCACTACTGTATTCCATACCAGTTTCCCCTATTTTATTACCATTAAAAACAGAGACAATAGCTAAATGATGGTAAAAATCACATTTAACAGTTCTATTAACAACTACAATGTTAGATATGTTAGGATTCTTAAGTGATATATCATTATCAATAAGAATAGAGTCTCCAATAACAAGAGGATTAATATTGCAGTTAATTGGATATAGGCCGATTGAACTCTTTATTTCTTTATTAAACATTTTTTTACCAATTAACTCTTCATACCAACCATTTTCAAGTATTTTCATCTTTTTAAATGAAACAGTATTGATGATTGTTCCACCTACATTATTTTCAATAGCTAAACCGGGCATCACCCCATCAAAGCTATATAACTCTTCCCAATGGTTTGGTGTTCCAGGATTGTTAATTAAGCTGTCTACTACCTCACCACTTAATCGTTCTAATTCAGCTACCTCTAATGGATTTATTATTTTATCATTTGAACTATCTATTATATTAGCTATAATTCCTAGAACTATAATAAATAAGAATAAAACTAGTAAAAGATCTGTTGAAAAAACCATTCCTTTGCAATCTTTAGATAAGTCTATATTTGACATATTTCACCTTTGCAATCTTTAGATAAGTCTATATTTGACATATTTCACCATTTTTAATCATTAAAATATTATATCCTCAAATGCTATATTCTCAAATATATATCCTTAAATATTATACCATTCCATATTTTGCTCCATGAGAATCATCAAGAATTAATATTTCATAAAAACCATTCTCATAATAGATTCCAATAGCTTTTCCAGGATAATGATCCTGATAAATTACATGGTCTGAACCACTAATTGATATATCGGTGAGATTCACAGCTTTATTTGGGGAGATAAGTGATTCAAGGCCATAGTGATGACAACCAGGTTTACCTTCCAATCTACACAAGTAACAACCTCCATCAGCACTTTCATGGAAATATCCATTATCAACACAGTTTTTCATACATAGACCTTCGCCATGGTGTTCATATGGGTCATATGGGCATCTTCTTATGATTAGAGGAGCTGTAGCATTTTCATAAACATCAGGATTTAAAAGGTTGTTTTTAGTTAAATAATAGCTAAGTGCATCATTATATCTAATTTTCCTACCTTCTTCAACTAGGGTGGGGTGATCTTTACACATTAAAAATGGAAGGGGATCTTTTTCTCCTTCAATAGAAACAACACTTTCAACAACATGATTGTATTTCATCTTTCCTTTTTTTCCAGTAACAAGAGTTTTAACATTGACATGATAGGGATCTTTCCCATTATAAACACTTAAAACTTCACTTTCAATAATAATATCATTATTTTTGATGTATTTTTCCCTGTTATCATCTAAACTTTTTTGTAATCTATCTTTAATCATATTTTCAGCATTATAACAAGGAGCACGATTTTTTATCACATCATTTGATAAATTTCCAATAACTTCTTTAGCTATTATTGGAATGTTTCTGTTATAATCTTCAATTATATAATTAAAATTATTAGAGATTGCAGAATCAGTATTTATATCGTTAGAAGAAATAGTGAAGTTTAAAAGCAATATGGCCATTAAAATAAATGAAAAAACAAATAATGTAGATAGACCTGTAAAGATATTTCCATCATTATGAAAAAAGACTGATTTTTTACAATCTTCATAATCTTTATAATTTTTATAATTATTATTTTCAGTATCATTAAAAATACAAAAACTATTTATTTCTATTGTTTTCATGAAATTAGTATGTAAATAGCTATATAAATAGATTAACTATTTTTTAAGTCAATTTTGTTCTTTATTACAAATATTAACGTGATTTAGAATAATTGTCTTCATTTAGAAATATTTATCTAATATAAATGAAGAAGGGAATATTATAGATTTTATAGATTTTATAGAAATTAAAAAAATATAAAATTTTATAGAAATAATAGACTTCATAGAATTATAATTTCAATAAGTTATAAAATCCATAATCATATTTTAAAGTCCGATGAGGCTTAAAACTAGAATAGATACAGAAACTAATATTAATGAAGATAAAGAGTCTGTTGTACTAGTAGAAATTGGAATCACAATATTATCTGGGTCTAATCCTCGATTATAAGATATCGTTGAGATAAAAAATACTACTAAAAGCATAATGCCTATTAAAATCATTCCAGCTATTGTACTAATCCCGATTACACTAAGAAAAGTTAATCCAGGAATATGAAGTATTTTTGAGGATAATTCAGCTAAAAACCCAATTGTTGGAAATAGTATTATGGCTAAAAGGACAATTATTAAAAAATTTCTAACAGTTACTTTTTCTGGTCGTAAAACTGGACTTATTAAACCTGAATGAAGTGCAGATGAAAGTCTTGCACCTAAAATACTTACAAGATTCCCACCTCCACCAGAGAAAAGTGGAACTAAGGTAAGGAGGCTTGGATTTTTTAGAAGTGTTTCTATAGAACTATTTAAAAATCCTCCAGCTGTAACTCCTAAAAATGAGCAGAGAAGAAGAACAGGAGTAGACTGCTTTATAATCTTTTTCATTTCTTTTGAAGATTTCATTCCATAATAAACACTTAATAGAGCAATCAATACCAATATTACAAAGAAAATATACTTGATTATTGGATATGCTAAAAATGAAACTATCATTGTGGCTAAAATAATTGCTGGTAAAGTAAATAAATCTCCGAATGTAGCTATTATAGGAGTTGATATATTATCAGGATCCCAACCACGCTCAAAACTTTTAAGTGAAATAAACATAGTTAAAGGTAGCATTATTATACTTGAAATTAACCCAGCTATTATTGAAATTAAGGTAAAATCAACTAAACTTATACTTTCAAATCCAAATATAATACATATTCCTTTAGCTATAAAAGCTAAAAACATGGATAATATCAGGGTTAAAATCAATGAAGAGAATATATTTTCTGATAATATTTTAGAACGCTTAAGTTCTGGAGATAATAAACCAATGTGAAGGTTTGTTGAAAGACGTGAACCAAGGGCTCCAAATATATTTCCTCTCATTCCTATAGCTCCAGGAATAAGAACTAACAATCCGGGAAAAGCTGTTAAAAAGAATGTCATTTTCCCAAGGAAAATTCCCGCACATAAACCACCAATAACAGATACTGAAAGAGCTAAAAGTGATTCTCTAAGCACTGAATTAGTTTCTTTAAAAAAAGACTTGAATCTACGGCCTATTCTATAAGGAATGGAAAACAAGAAATTTATCTTTTTAGAGATAAAAATAGCTGAGTTGACTATAAATAACATTAACAGGGATGAAATATGGCGAATCATCTTCAATAGAAGTTTTATTTTCTTCACAAATATCACCCACAAACATTTTATCAACTACTTAATTTCTTAATTATTTAGTTTTTTTACATTATTTTAAAATATTTTTATTTTTTTTATTATTTTAAAAATGTTAGCTTTTTTGCATTATTTTAAAATATTTTTATTTTTTTTATTATTTTAAAAATGTTAGCTTTTTTGCATTATT
>Ga0123353_10011661_pt1 | contig 12404 bp, 4 predicted proteins | sample TergutLab28metaG_3_FD_92763 | JGI IMG/M metagenome (GOLD analysis project Ga0123353, IMG submission 92763) | Labiotermes labralis P3 segment gut microbial communities from Petit-Saut dam, French Guiana - Lab288 P3 | ecosystem: Host-associated > Arthropoda: Insects > Digestive system > Gut ... | reverse complement strand
CCCTGTGATCCGAAACATGTTGGAGCAATTTTAAATATTTTATAGTTTTAATTGTATCTAAGAATTATATATTTGTGCATTGGTTGGGTAATAAAGTGTTTAATTGTCACTGATGCACGGTGCAAACACGAAGGAAGTCATTTGAACTTGTGTCTTCAAAAAATTTCTTTCTCTGAAAATTGATAGGAATACTAGCTCTTTTTATGTAAGAGATCAGGACTGCCAAATATTCGGGCACTGTTTTCACTTTTACTTTCTCCTTTTTGTTCTCTTCTGCTCATAGGGCGGTAAAAGAAAGTGAACTTCTGGTATCTTATTATCCTCCATCCATTTATGGTTTTCCCATTCATCTTTATTATCTTGAATTTTATCTAGCACTCAAAACATTTGTATCTCCTCTCTTAAACTGCAGTCCGGCATGTGATCCAGTGAGGCACATCACTCGGTACCTTCCAGGAATTTCATTTCTATAACATATATGTGACTTTCTTTAATCTTACAAAGGTCCTTTGGTTCGCTCCCATACGGCAGGACGGAAACAACCATAAATTTAGTGGATCAAGTTGGATTTCGGTTCTAGTACGTTGCAGATTACGAGATCCATTTTTGTTGGACACCCATGAAACCATTTGAGAAGGCAGATGAAATTCCATAGGAACTGCACATAATTTAGGAGATTATGTATGTATTTCTTAGACTGGAAACAACCATAGCATATTTTCTTAGTAAAGCTGTAGCTTAATAGGTAGGGTAAATACAGTCAGTGACACAGCAATGTATATCTAATTGATGTTTATTAGAAAATGATAAATACGTATTTCGGCCAACATTGGCCATCATCAGGTTTTTCATCCGAAAGATTTGTATGCTGTAAGAGTGTTATATAGAACATGCTTTATATAACACTCTTACAGCATACAAATCTTTCGGATGAAAAACCTGATGATGGTCACTGTTGGCCGAAACATGTATTTATCATTTTCTAATAAACACCAGTTAGATATACATTGCTGTGTCACTGACTGTAATTAACCTACCTATTAATTACTACACACAATGGGATGGCACATTTCAAAAGCTGTAGCTTCTCTATTTATCTGTATATTTACAAGCGTCTGTATAAACTGTATGTAAGAGAATCTTATATTTATTGGGCCGTTCATCATTGTAATAGTTGAAAACAAAAGACCAACTTGATGTCATTTGCTATTTTTATTTCACTTCTTATGCGCTCAACATGTTTCGGACATTAATATATCCATCATCAGGAGCAGGCTGAAGAACCACAGGGTGGTGCATCAGCCTGCAACACGGATACCACTCCAACCCAATCCACACCGAAACACCAACACACATCGAACCAAGAACACACGACCAATGTGGTAATTCAACAGAATAGTCGTAACCTCCTGATGATGAATATATTAATGTCCGAAACATGTTGAACGCATAAGAAGTGACATCAAGTTGGTCTTTTGTTTTCAACTGTATGTAAGAGAATTTAAATAGTGTCATATTTTCAAATTTATGGGACACGGGAAAATTTTAATGGCTTGTCTCCCGGATAATATGTCTATGACCCACAGTTTGGCAAGAAGGAATTTGTATTATTAATCCCACTGTTCTGGAGATTCCAGCGGCCAATATGCGATTATTGATGAACTGCTAGTGTACTTCTAGACGAATTTACTGACTCTGTCATTCAAGAAGTTGCTTTAGTTTGTCACTTCTGGAAGTTTTTTGAAATTGCCAGAAAAAGATGACGGCCTGACCTCGTATAATTGTGTTACTTGCCTACAGCCAACCGAAGTACAGTTTAAAGAGGCTGTTGCAAAATGTAGTAAATAGTTGTACGATTAGTTTGTAGGGGATGGATGGAGTTAAAGTGATTTTTACTTTCGAGAGAAGACAGTTGTTGCAACTTGCTGGAGAAATGTTAACAAATATCATGTCTTGACGCTAGGCCCCAAGTTGTATGGGCTTCGGTTTGTTGCGTCACCTGCACATACGAATGATGTGACATTGTACACAGTGCACAGTGCACAGTACACAGAAATACACGCTCCAGACCGTGCTTAAAATTACACACGGCCAGACCTCTTAGCTGTTCGATACATACTGATATAGATGTGTTTATGTCACTTGTAGGTTCGTCCTGCTGTCTTTTCAAGAACATGTTTAGTAGGATCTACTCTGTTACATATAAAAGAAGCAAATGAGTTGTAACGAAGACGTTATTGGAGGACGGATATAAAGTCTGTCGTGTAAAGTCAGTATAGAGGATATTCTCTTCCACGTGTTGGGAGGGGACGTGGCTGCGAAAGAGCCACGTGCAATAGCCTTAAAACAAAATTAGGAATTATTAAGTGAATGGGACTTCAGAATGGACTAGACGCTGTTCTTGTTGACCGTTAGAACTTTAGCGTCAGCAAGCTGCATGAGGTAACGATTACGGCAGCAGTTTGCCTAAGTTAATGTGTGATTTAAATTAATTATCCTAGAGGGCTTCACTGAACAGAATCAGGCTAATTCTAAAGTTATGGGTTTACAAAACCAGTAAAGAGAGCCCAAACACCTAAATTTTGGCGCTGTAAACATGTGCATGCACGCTCATACCATAGGTTACAGTACCATATGTGTCAGTTACACTGGTGCTGTAGTTAGGTTATGTGAAACGCAGCATGCAACCGCTGCAGCTGTGCCGTAATGAGCAGGAAGTCGTGTATATTCTCGCATAATATTTTCAGTTTGAATGTGAGTTTACGAAGTATGTAGAAGGAACCTGCCATACCCAATTTTAAGGGGGTGTATCAGAATAGGCCTGGTGATATTCAGGAAAAACTACTAAAACTTGAGACAGGATTCAGACATGTTTTCAAAGCAAGAATGTTATTCCAAATATTATTCGAAAATGGGGAAATAAAATCATAAAGATACACTCCTTATTTCAGACTAAGGGAAAGGAGAATAAGGAAAGAAAATTATTGCAGAGAACACATTGCAATAGCATAGTAAGAGTGGGAGTGGAGTAATGTGGGTGGTGGAATAGTACGAGAGTAGACATTTAATAAATCTGTGCTCTGCAGTAATCTCGTGCTGTATGGGTGAACGACTGACTGACTGACTGACTGAATGAATGAATGAAAGAACGAAAAATAAATGAATGCAAATAAAAATGAAACTTTGGTTAATTTATTAAATGGCTAAACTTTGCTGATATGGATTTCTTTCATATAGTAGTTGTGTTTGAGAGAAACGACATAAAACTAAATTCACTAAGTAACTTTTTGTATAGTTTTTAGTTTTACCGTGTAGTTTTTTGACATTGTGTAAAATGCGAAACATCACTGACGTGAGTTTGAACCATTTCGATCGTCATTGAAAATAAGATACACTACACGTTTCGAAAGCACTGCTTACGTCCTCAGGTACTGAGTACCAAATTTAATGACAACGCTCTAAAAGGTAACACATTTGGAATACGCGGAGACAGTTACTTAACTTTATACATTTTGTGAGTAAGATGCACACTGTAGGAATAAGATAATAGCGGAATTAATAAACTGCGTAGGAACTGGAAGAAAAGTCGGACCATTTATTAAACATGCCGCATTTTACGTTCAGGTGACCTTGCATCGTGATAAATTCTTGTAATAAAACCAAATAGATACACTAATTTCTAAATGTATTTTTGGAATAAAACTCTACATGTTTCGGACAGTTCCTCTGTCCACCATCAGGAGTTTTTCACTCTACACGCAGCAATGGTATATGTCATACAGGTTTGTTGTGTGCACAGTGAAAAACTCCTGATGATGGACAGAGGAACTGTCCGAAACATGTAGATTAGTGCATCTAGTTGGTTTACTATAAGAATAAATATTCCGCCTTGGTAGCAAAATATTTTCTTGTTATAATCCATCGATTGCCTGGCATGTAAACATCAGGTTATGTCTACTCAGTAATCTTAATTCCTCCTAAATGCTCTTTGGTTCAGTTTCTTGTTTGAATTCCCACAGGTCCATCTCTGACTTAGTCTGATGAAACTAAGGTTTACTCAATTCAAGCGGTATAGTTTATTCAAGATCTCCTGCATCAGCTAACATTTATACATTAATGATTCTTAGAGTTGTACATCCCTTAGTGGCGTATGGAAGGTGAAGCCCCCAGAGAAGATGGCTGTTTATATATGTGTGTGTGTGTGTGTGTGTCTGTCCGTCCTTCCGTCTGTCTCTTAGTCTATCTATCCATCCATCCATCCGTCCCTCTATATGTGTGTGCACTTCATCCAAGATTTATTCTTTCAACCTCCAGGGAGTTACTCGGCATCAACCTTAGCCAAGTGACGTCAACGTGGTCTCTGTGGAGTTCGCCAAAATACACATGATAAGTTCCAAAGGCTGAAACAAGACAGTGCTTGGTTTACCCTATATATATATATATAAGCTTTATTTTTTTAGAAAGAACAAAGTTTTATGGAGTAAACCATCGACTTTTGGCTTTCGTTTCTGATTTTGTATTGAAACTCAGGTGTACAGTAACATAATGGACATTATGTCGTTGTTCCTGCTTAGTAATTTCCAAGCCGTGTGTAGGATGATATTTGATACATGTGTCATTGTACTGTAGGTCACTTGACGTTTGTGTTTATTAATTTAATAATATAATAGACAGCGACATGTTGACTCATGAGAATCTCTGATGTGGAGTAACGCCGACAACATTTAATGTGGGGGAGGGGGATCTGAATATTGCGTAACAAAGTGTATTAGAAAAATGTGCAACTTTTTAGGAGGTCATATTCTTGAAAACGCAAAACAGTGTGTCGGCTACATGGGATCTCTACACGGTTAAATGTTTTATAGTGATCCCCGTAAGGGATAATGATTTACGCCTGTGAAATTTTGTGTGCACATATGTGACAAAGTAACTTTAAATTTGTTATTAAACATCTTTTACAAAATAAAGATTAAAAAATTTACTGTATGAGAAACAGTATTGGAAAATTCAAGGCAATTTAATTTTACGTTATTGAGAATTACGCAAAAACAATAGTGAGTGACGCCAATGTTAATTGGACTTCCCATTGGCTCATTAAAATATTTGAATAAAGTAAGGTTCTCAAATTCTTCTCATAGATTCTGCATTCTACAATCGGATTATTTAATCATGACTGTCGATATTGCCGGTTGGTAACCCACGGGATAATTTGTGAAAAATAAGTGCTAAACATTGAGCGGCACTTCAGTCAATCGTGTTATGTTGAGTGAATCACAGTCGGATGGAATGTCTGTCACCAATTGTTTGTGCTAATAGATGCTTGTCGTGTGTTTGATTAAGTCATCGGTATTTCTAGTTGGTATTGATTTCCAATTAATCTACTGCAGGAACCATAAAGGATGGGCCCTCATAGCTCAAGTGATGCTCGTCTGTTGCTGGGCAAAACCGCTGGATTGCTCTTGATGCTACAGCCAGCTCTACAAGCCAGTTTCTGAATGTACCCTGAATGTACAAACTTTGGGTATTTACTGGGCCCAGCACTCTCCTCTAAGGTGCCATTTATTATTAGATATTCTTTACATGTTTTAGAATAGTCCTATGGCGTGAACTTTCTTGTGAGCAGGCCGCTAAACCAGTGTTATTATTTAATTTTAAACCCACCACTGCTGCCGGCTGCGAATTTCAGCCATGTTTCAGCCAAACCCTACACATATGTTATCATTCGCATCTTGGTTTTATACTGAAATTGTGCGATAGGCATTTTTAATCTCCTCCACCGCTATTCCATATGTGTTACACTGGGCGTTTTGGGACTTCATCCGTATGTAGGAACGTTCTTTTGAAGTCATTCCCAGAAATATATGAACATGGGGTTTATTCTTACCCGGTAACGGGGCTATGGTGTTTGAAGATCGCGAGTGCTTACATATAACTGACAGATTTTCAAGAACATATTATTCCACTTGACAACGGATTTTATATGTGTTTGAAGAAGCCTGCATGACACTGTATATACAGTTTGACTGTCTCTATTGAAAGTAAGCAGGTAAAAGGTGCAGCTGTCCCTGCCGAACCATACTACATGTGGTGAGTGTTAACTTCACTTCCCGGTCGCTTTTCCCCAGGAAAAAACTCACGGTACGCATTGAATATGAGTCTCAGAGGGCTCCAAACTTTGACCATGCCAGGATTCGAACCACAGACCTTCCGACGAGAAGTCTAGTCTAGTTCCTATAACAATTAATGTCTCCTGACTCATTGAATGTATAATGCAAGAAATTGCATATAAAGGGAAAGCTGGCTCAAGGTGAATTATTTTTTTATATTTTAAATACTGAAAGGCGAGAAATGACGCAGTATGCTTGGCTGGCGACAGATGTCGGTAATGTATACGGGAGCGGAAGGTAACCCCCAGATGTTCCAAGAAGTGAACTGTACTATACGTAATAACGAACCCGGCTAGCTCAGGTGGTATAGTTACTAGGCTACAGACTGAATCGCCTGAAAATCGAGAATAAAGTAAAGACAGGTTTTGAAATTCTATATTCTCCCTTGCGTTCAGACTTGGCCTGAGTTCTACTCAGCTTACTGTCCAGCGGGTAACGGCTCTCTTTTGCCGGCGATGCAGTGGCCAAGGCCTGAACGTGGTTGTTTATCTTCATTCACTTATGAGGTTAATGCGGTATGAACCTATAAATCTACCCTCTCTAAAACTTCATGTGCATGCAGCTAACACAACGACAAAGACATCTTTACCTTTACTGTAACTTACATTGTAGACAGTAATCCATGTACAGTCCTGGACAGTCCCTGAGGGTTGCAAGTGGCTGAGGCTCCCAGAGTTCAAGACAATCGGCACGTGGAGGTGGTCAGCCCTACGCACCGACCGCCTTTACCTCCCAGGAAATATTCCTGGTACTCATTTCTGTTCGAGGCTGAGTCGAAGCCAGTGCCATAGGGCGGCCGGAAGGATTATGTCAATGAAAAATTCCGCTGCCCTTCCGACTTGTAATGCAGTGCCCGAACTAGCTGCGCTACCGCGTGCCCCTTACTTTACAATGTTGAAACATGTTAATGGAGCAGCCCAAAATTACGTAAATCATTCTTGAACTCCAAATAACTTTAACTCCTTAAGAGTTAAGAATTTCACCCGCGTTCATACGAAATAACTTATTGAGATGCTTCACGATTTAGTCACTAAAATAAAGACGTACACTTATGAAACACGCTGTATTCATCAACACCTAAGTTACGTATTTGTTATCATTAGTCTGGCGAGACGTGAACTTTAATTGACGTAAAATTTCAGATATATGTTTGCCACATCTCAGGATAAAGGACTGGTTGTTGCACATACACAGAGCAACGCCTTGTTTTAAAATCATGTATGTATATACAAATATAAATATATATTAAAGACTGTTTGAATAACGCTGAAATAAAAATTAGTTTTGGTGCAGAATGCAGTGAAATATGAAACGAAGGATATTACCACATGAATAAGAAGCTCTAAGCATGAATTAGCGGTTTTTTAGTCGGTTCTTATGGTTCCTCCAACCTAAACGATCACTGAGAGATTCTACTGAATGGAAGCGGCTTTAAATACATATATTTAATTTAATGTGTATTTTCATCATGGAAACAGACATATTTTCTTGCCAAAGAATATTTTATCACGGATGGACGAGCTTTATGTAATTTGACAGTGATTGGAATATGTTTGATAAATGATGGGGTTTAATGTGTGAAATAGTGTTCGATTTGTAATCTTGCTAGAAATGTGTTTCATTTGCAGCTTTAAACCATCAGAGAATTAATGAATGTGGTTTTCGTAGTTGATTAGTTGTGGAAATGTCCGTATAATCATTTATCAATCATTAAAATGTTTCCCACATTCCAATCCCAAAAGAATACCCGCATACTATTCACATTATTCTGTGGCATAAATCGGCCGTCGTGATAGGTGAAATTTGTTACTTTATCACTGGAACAAGAATAGTGACTTCTCAAGGATCTCGTTTATCTTAAAATTTTAAATGTTTAAAAATAAAAGAACGCGCAATTACTACTATTATGTAAATTGACAATTTTTTTATTTTTTGCCATTGTTTTAGCCAGTACCTCCTTTGTTGCTCTCAAAGACTTCAGTATTCTGGGCTGAAATGAATTAGATATTACTTCAGAATTCTTTATTTCCTGGTTTCTCTTCTGGACATACAATTTCCATGAGTCACTTCTTCCGTAGGAACTGCCTTTTAAATCAAGTATGGTAGGAAAGACAGAAGTAAACGTGAAGACGAGAAATAAGACGTAAGCAGCTACCGGATAACCTTAAGGAAAAGTTAAAATACTTGAATTTTGTAAGAGGAACCACTAGATCACGCGCTGTGGATAACTCGGTTCGGGTGAGGCTATGGACCTGTCGCAAGAGGGGCTACGCAATGAGACTGATGTGTGTAAAACTTTGTCTGTTGACTTGTATGAGTGTGAAACTTGGTCTGTTAACAAACGGACAGCGTTCAAGAACAGATATTGGGGAGAATATTAGTGCCTACGAGAGGGTAAAAACCAGAGAGAAGAAGAAATTCGCGCAATGAGAAGCTTAATATTTCATAGAGTTATAGATTGCATTTGATGTTGAATTAGCTGGGCTGTCAGTACCTCGGGTTTACTGGGTGAAGTCTGCGACCAACGAAGTGAAACGTTTATGAAATATGGGAGTGGTTGGGGTTACATTCAGGCACCATTTGTTAATTTGTCTGGAAAAGGGGAGAAAAAATACGAAATGCATCAGTCAGATTAGCTGAGATTTGAAACTGGTGCCTCAAAAAAAAAAGGGGGGGGGGCGCTAAACCCTAGACAGTGACGTTCCCGTATGTTAGTGGCGCTCTCTTATGTGTAGCCGCTCCCGTTGAAGCTTTTCGTCTCCTTGGATCACCTGCGAAACGTAGCGAGCGGAACGGAATCGTGATGACCAGAGGTGCGTTCAGGCTGCTCGTGACTGCGCCCATGTTCGTTTCGTGAATGTGGACTGCTTCACGAACCCCAGTACAGTAACCGCGACCCACAGGAGTCGTGGGCTCGAGTGGCTATGCACAAAGACGCTACTTCAAAGCGAGTCTGATTTAGACGCTCTGAGGTCTGAATATTTCAAAGCGCTGAAGGAGCAGGATGTACACAGACGGTGAAAATCACTGCGAGTTTCCCGAGTGCGAGCAAGAGTGGTCTGGGCGCATCTTACTGCGATGCGATAGTGCGACCCTCTGTGTCTTCTGTATGGATCTAGTGCAATTAAAACTTTTAATTAATACCTATAGGCGCTGAGGTGTGATATCCGACCTTAGATATTTTAATACACCATTTTGAAACTCAACTAATTGGCAACATTATAGGCACAATAAATAGAGGGAGTAAAGCGAATATCTACTATGCAGGTCGGAGAACTGTCTTTCGCGTGGCGCCGGCCTCGTAAAAAATGTTTTTTCACTACCCACGTACGTTTACTGTGCATTAATTCTGAAATTGCCCTTAATATGCAGTACGGACCGCGAAGCTGACAACACATCTTCAAGTTTTTTTGTCGTTTACAAGCACAGTGCTTGTCCTACTTTTGTATATACATGGTACAGGGGATGGTTTTATATATATATATATATATATATATATATATATATATATTCCTTAACATTTTCGTGTACGGAATGCATCCGAAATAAGGAAAACTTGATAGAACGCAATACCAGAATCTAAACTCGCGTGTGTATGCAGAGACATTTATTAGGACATAAAGTCAAACTCGGTTCTGCCGTCGATAAAGGGACTGAATAATTTGTGCCGTTCTAAACTTGTGTCGTTCTAACCGTGGAGTGTGGTAACAGGGAAGGCGTGTTATATGAAGACCAAATACAGGCCTTTAGGCATGCTACTTAAGTTTTGACGCTGAGATTTAATTTAAATTTACCTTGAAATTAACAATTACGAAGAACGTAATTTCCTGTATTGGAATTGTAAATTTGCATAACGGTTTACATTAAAAAAAGTTCATTACATGGATTGATTCCTAACATAAAATAAGATTTTTGACGTTTGTAGCATAAACCGTTGTCGTTATGAGAGAATTCGGTTGTAATTTTACGGCACTGGATGAAAACATATATTTATGTAATTATTTAACTAGCTGACCAAATGATAAGACAGACATCAGACTACCTGACTGACAAACACAGAAATAACCCCCATGGGACACGACCTTCAATGTTTTACGCTTTTTTTTTTATTTTGCTGAAGTAATTCTATGTGGGCTCCTCCGGCCGTGTATTCGTGCTGTCCTCAGGAATGCTGGTTGTGATAAAAGTAAAGAAATGTTCACCCTAGAACAGACCACGAAAGCCCATTCGGGGAGTAAATTCATAACTGTACTCTTTCTTTAACCTCGGGCTTTAGATGGGGTGGGTGGTCACTGCCACGCCCCGGCTGCTTTACCCTGGGAAAGAACACCGCTAGCTGCAAGCGCCTTGGTCTTGTTCCAGTAGGCAAGGGGATGTTGGAGACTAATATAACAGGAGGCAGAGATTAGCAACAGTTGTGTGTAGAATCTATCTGTTATTGTTTGGTTTATTAGCAACAGCAGGCTGGAGGATAATATGACAGTAGGCAGAGAATAGCAACAGGAGGCTGGAGGAAAATATGGTCGTAGGCAGAAAGGAGCAACAGGAAGATGGAAGCTAATATGATGGCAGGCAGAGGGTAGCAACAAGAGGCTTCAGGATAATATGGCCGTAAGCAGAAAGTAGAAACCCTTCTGGTCTGCCATTTTCTTTTTCGATGGGGCTAACTATTGCGGTCTGTATATAACGAAGCCCGTTAATTGAATGTAAATTCGCATCAAAACAGTAATAATATTGCGTATGTGGGCTGTTTGTAGGCATATAAAGGACGGCCTGTTTAAAAATGTGATATTAACAACGTCAGTATTTATATATATATCTAAGACAACTGTTATTAAGGAAATGCATGCATTTAGTTACCTTAGATGTCAAACTGTTCAGAGACGGAAACCATAGAGAAACATTTAAAGACAGTCGAAGAGCAAATGACTGAACTGGTACCATTACAACTCACGTTACGTTTAGCTACTGCTAAGGTACATAGAATTATAATCGAAAACAAAGTGAGGTGGAGCTAGTGTCTTGCAGGTAACTGAGGATACTGTGGGGTTGGAGTGGTGAGGTTGCTTCACTGTTCCGCTTTTAATGACGTGCGATTTGCGGTTCCAAGGGGCTAATCCCCGCACCTCATTTCCTCTGACAGAACTTGTTTTCATTTACTTTTCCTTGCTTCCTCCTACAGTCTGTTTAATGTGTTGCAGCTTAGAAGCAAGGACGAAGGGTCTGTACCGGCTGCTGAGCACTAACAATGCAATTTTTTACAAAGCCTTCTGAAAGAATTAGTAAGGGCTTCTCTTACATTACGAATAAGGCTGAGTCATTCAGAGTCTCGGTTTCGAAAGAAGATGAATTGTGTGTAATGTTGAAGAAGAATTTTTTGAATATTTTAGTAATCGTGTACGTAAAGGTAATAGAATAACTGATTTACATAAATTTGGAGTACACTTCGTGCCCAGTGGCGTACCGAGGGGGGGTGTTGGGGGGTTCAAAACCCCCGAAATTCCGAAGGCCCTCCAAATTGGTACCAAACTCAACCCGATTGTGAAAACTGTTAAAAATTGCTGAATTTAGGACGCCAACATCCTAAGACGTTTGGAAAAAGGCAGTAAAATTCTAAAACTACCTAGGTTCGCAGTTGTTTTACATTAACAATGACAAATAAATTGGTTTTCATCATAAATAGTTTTAAAGTACCAAAAATTAAGAAAATTTTACTATATGAAATGAAATCTATTGTACGAAATTACAGCTGCCTGCGGAACCCCTGACTAGGGGGCTACCGCCCCCAGATCCCTGTCCTCTGTCCTCAACTGAATTTGTTGAATCCCCCCCCCTCCCCGAACAAAATTCCTGGGTAAGCCACTGTTCGTGCCTAATGCGTTGTTTGCTACTTTCATACTGAAGTGTCATTGGCTTTAGGCTCCACTTATTAATTTTTAATAGAACAACAAATTTTTGCGAATTCAGTCACACTAGAGACTACAATTAACTGAGTCAAACAATACCCTTGAATACGATTCATTAAGTGTTAATCATATCGAAAAGTACTTGTGAATAAAAATGTAAATCAGTCCCATTACAGGCCCGAGGTGCCCAGAGGGTTCCAGGAAGTTAAGGTTCCCAGATTTCGTGACAATGGCCCAGGATGGTGGTAAGGTTGTCAGCCTTACGCAACCCCAGGAAGTATTCCTGGTACTCATTTCTGTTAGAGGCTGAGTCGACCCCAGGGCCATAGTG
>Ga0123353_10011660_pt1 | contig 12404 bp, 4 predicted proteins | sample TergutLab28metaG_3_FD_92763 | JGI IMG/M metagenome (GOLD analysis project Ga0123353, IMG submission 92763) | Labiotermes labralis P3 segment gut microbial communities from Petit-Saut dam, French Guiana - Lab288 P3 | ecosystem: Host-associated > Arthropoda: Insects > Digestive system > Gut ... | reverse complement strand
CTTATATTCCTGAGACAAACTATGTCCCTAGGGAATACAGTGTTGCAGCTATTCTGTTGTTACTATTCATGGTGCTTATATCGTTAGTTTCAGTGTTGAATCTATTGTACTTTTACATTAGTATTTTCCGAAGTATGTGTGCAGTGCCCAATATGGCTTTTTCTGAAGTTCCTTGATTTCATATTTTCCTGGTAAGTTGCTCACGTGTTTTCTAAGTGACTTTGAAATAGTCCTATTCGCCCCTATTATTACCCGTATCACCTTTGTTCTTATATTCCGCATGGCTGTATTTCTATTGTAAGGTCTTTTTATTTTAGAATCTTCTCGGCTTCTTTTTAAATCACATTTCTGTCTTCTGAGATTGCAACGCCTATTAACATATATGTTCCCTTTTTATTATCACGGATTATAATGTCTGGTTTGTTGTTGGGAGTAGTTCTGTCAGTTCGTATTTGTTGGTTCCACAATTATTATTATTATTATTATTATTACTACTACTGCTACTACTACTAATGAATGAAATGTGAATTAATTTAGAAGCTTTTTATATCACAGGGTTTTTTGTGATTTTTTTAAAGTAACGGAACCTAATGCTATACCTACTCTCTGCAGACTGAATTTGACTAGAATTTTATCTAAAGAATCATCCCGTACCGCTCGGTAAACACACGCCTTCTCAGTTACGACAACTCGTGCTTTGTGGTGAAATATTCATTGTTTGTCTGAGACTCATGCGAAATGCATAAATACATTCCATGAGAAGGACATAAAATTTGTGAATGTTACACCTGATGGTTCATAAAACACATGTTGCGTTATGTGGAGGTAAGCGAAATTTATGTGCTTTAAGAAAGGGTGTAACACAACAAATACACATATTCATAATGCCATTTTCTTTATTTTCTAATAATTGAGTCACTGTGATAAGTTTAGACCACACTTCACGGCCGTCTTTAGGCAGTTTTCAAACAAATGTCGGTGAATTACAAGAACATAAAATGCTGAAAATTTCAGTCACTTTGAGCTCGGCAATCCTAGATTTGTACGTAAAATACGAATAAAATTTAAAAATAAATTTAGTCAGTGAAACCAAGAGGCTAAAACAGAGCTTAGAAAAGACACTTTTTTTTACATTCGCTGTACAATTTTCTGTCCATTCTCGAGTGCCACTGGCCAACGTATCTCGACTGCTCTGAGTCCATTCTTCTACATTTATTGTGTAGGTAGAGAGATAATAATATTAGTACTGGATTGAACTGTGTGCTCTGCAGGTACTATCTCTGTATTCTGTAGTGTATGGTTAATGATATCTTTAGTTTTTGAATTCGAAAAGTCCCCATACTCGAAAAAGGTCTGAGCCACTATTCTAAAGCCTAAGTTCCGTCAATGACGGGCATTCTCATGTATGAATCTCAAAAGTTGATAACTGAATATAACTTCCACACATTTATCCCTGCTTTTTCTCTATACAGTGGCACACTCGGTCAAAGGTGGAAAATGAAACATCAGGCCTACAATGAGTCCCTGTGGTGTGTCTGATTATTTATTTGTGGCTGTATTTTTGACGAGCACAATTCTTTAGTGACACATCAGGAAAAGGCTGAAATCTGTTTTTACTTATGATTTGACGATATATTACAATTTAAGGTAGATCGAGATATAACACCATTTTATGGTAGAGGTTTATGGTATGAGTAAAATGATGGGGAGAGTTCGACATCTTAATATCGAAGTGGAACAAAATGCATCTCATTTGCGGTTCACAGATCCCACGTAATTTACGAATACGGGAAGCAATAGGAAGGTATCGGGGCTTATTTTCATCTTCCTAAGCCCGGGTAGAATCTGATAGTTACTTTAGCTGCTTAGCCAAGTAGCTACATTTGGGAGACCTCGGTAGCCTACCTGGTGGTTCTAAACGCAACTACTCAGTGTATTTTAAAGTCACGAAAAAAGAAAGTACGTAAGTTTACCAATTGTTTATTTAAGACACCGTTTCTGTGATTCTAGGCATAGTGACCATTGGTAGGTTAAGCTAACAGACATAGCCAAAAAATGCAGAATTTAATTCCGGTTCGCTTGGATGTGACGCCGCATCGGCGAGGCATGTGGCTTCCGATGTATCGAATGAAAGTTTCGCGTTCTTCTTCAGGGTTTCGTTGTACTTTGAGAGTTCAAAGTTCCTGGGTCTTAAACCCTTAAAGAGGAAGGTGGCATTCTTCTTCGATACGTCGCGATCCACTTACCAAGTGAAACAGCCTCCTATTCCGGAAGCCCGAAATGTTCGATTACATTCTCTAAAAACCTCAAAAGTCGAAAAATCTTTCTTATAAAAAAAGTTTAGACTTAGATTCGTTGTGCTGTTCACTACATATTTGCTTCTGCGACAGTTTGTAATACTCATCCGTCTGCATGGATCACGCAGTGATGTATCAATTGATATATCCTTAATGGATGTAACAGAGACATTCAAAACACTTTTGAGTGCGATTTGATAAAAGGAGAACAGGATGCATTTAGTGATTAGTGTGTCCGTTTATATACAAGAATCTGTCGGAACTGGCTATTACTTTTTCTGTTGTATTGAATATATATTTAAAGGATTTTTCTATAGTGCACATTTTTTTTTGAAGGACCAATCTCCAATTAGAAAGATCTGTCTTCTAATATAGGTTAGATGTTATGCAGCTACATCAGTATAATCACTATTGTAATTAGTTAAGTGAAAGCAATGATTACATACGATAAAACGGAAGTAGTTAGGATTATGTCACATTTCGTGTTACTTATTCTCTATAAATTTCGTCGCCTCGTATCCTTGAAACAAGACACCATCTCGGAAAAGGATTTAACTTTTAAAAGTTCATATTATTTTCGGAATATAATGTAAAAAATATTTTTTTTTAAGTTTTGCTGACCGTGCATCTCAGTATAGTCTTAGTGATTGACCAACTTAATACACAAATACTTGTTTTATAATAAGTTTATTATATTCCTCTACATGTTACGAGCACTGTTGTACTCATCATCAGAAGGTCAAATTTTATTATACGGCATCTGGTATCGTCACACCCTGTAGGTGGCCGTCCCGTGCGCAGGTGCGCGGGTGCGCACCGGACGGCCACCTACAGAGATTGACGATATCAGATGCTGTATAACAAAATTTGACCTCCTAATGATGAGCACAACATTGCTCGAAACATGTAGAGGAATATAAAAAAATTATTATAAAACAATAATTTGTGCATTAAGTTCGTCATTTGCTAAGACAATATTCTTTTGACAACTAGCCCACAACCACAAACCTTTAAACAATCAGGAGTTGCAAGTTCTAGAAACCAAGTAATCCCGAATCACAGATGTTCTGTAATTGTTAACATAAGTCGTTAAAAATGTTTGGCCAATGATGACAGTCTGAAACATGATGTTTCCTCTATGGCATCTAATCCAATGAACTTGATTTCCTTCTCTTTCACACTTCTATACAACTAATAGAAAACACCCTGTAGTACAACACCATTTTATCTTTCAAAATTCGTCCCCTCGCAATGCTCACTGTTAATCTGGTTTTAATTTGATTCGATGAATGGTCTATAAAGGTTAATAAACGTATAAAGTAAAGAAAATTAAATATCTTAATCAATTTCTCTTTTAAGTCCCTTTTAAGAAAAATGAGTTTCTAATACACTTCAATTAATAATAAAATGTGAAACTTCATAAGCAATCATATAGGTAGCTAATTAGTTGAATTCTAGAGAGAGAATTGGGATCAGAGCAGATAGATGGCAGACCGCCCACAGATGTAGTCGACTTCACTGCCTCTGCACTACTGAAATAGAAGTCATGTCTCAGCGTTTATTCTTGTGAGAGTGATGAGCAATTCTGCCACAATATAGTAATCAGATAAGCACGTGTCAGCGCTTAGTGAAGATATGAAACGTGATACTTATGACTTGTTGTATGGATTAGTTTAGACTGTAGTTCAAGGTACGTTCGTGAATGCTGGCTTTCTCTGTTGGTTGTACAGTAAGTCTGATGTTGGGTAGAGGTCTTAAAGTGCAAGGAAAGTGAAAAGCGTATGAGACTGCGGTGTAAGATTAAACTTGCCTTCAACTAAGAGGCAAGGATTACAGTCCACAGAGTTGTCATCGGGGTACCGCAGAGTGTAGTCGCCCGTACTTAGCTAAACAGCAAACGGATTAACTTTTAATGCCTCCATGCTTTACGAAGTTTGTGATACGTTGAGACGAAATTCCCACTTTGGTTGCCATGTTGTAATGACAGCAACGCTACCTCACGAGAGCTGCACATACAGTATATCCACCGAAGTGGATGCCCGACGTTTGTCGTAACTCGCACCATGGACACTGCAACGCATCGTCCTGTAAACAATTGATTACTGGAGAAACAGCATGCACAAATATACCTAATGGAAGAGTGCCGGAGGCCTGGTGTTTTTGCAGTGGTAGGTGGTTTCGTTTGGGGGGTAAGGACACAGTGATGCGGAGTATTCATTTCCCTTAGTATGTCTTAGCCTATAGAAGGCGGAAGAGTTTAGTCATAAGCTACGAGCTGGACATCCAAGAAATCATACTTTATTTCTTGGCAGGGGAAAGCTTTCTTAAACCATCTTCTCTAATGCGCCCAGCCCACCTTCGGGGACCACTTAGCTTCCTCTTCAGTGGAAACGGGGCTCTTTTGTTGCGAATAAATCGACCGGAGCTTGAGGAAAACCTATCTTGTGCCTAGCTTAATAGTGTATGGAGTTTTACCTCCATTCGCTCATTAGCCTTCACGACGTGCACTTGTACAAGTTTAACTTTCGTCTGTTTGCATATATAGGTCTGTAACAGAAGACAGGAAAATTTTGTTCGTGTTAAAAAATTGTTGTAGTGCTGCTGTGAAGAGAGTGCTTCATAGTATGTTACGCCAAAGCATGTGGTTTATGAACTCCTGTCTCCTTCTGCACTCTGTAACTTTACCAACTTTAATCACAGAACGGCGGGGTGAAGAAGGTAAATGTGATCGAAGTACTGTGGAGCAGGCTTGCTGACAAACTGGTCTATGAGCAGTGGGATGGGCAGACGGTTTGACACAGTCTTGCCAGTGTAAATTAATTTTAGCTACTTTGTGCCCTTAAACCGTGGACTATGAACCAAAATATGTTACGATTTTCATCCCAGACGTGGAAAATGTTGTGAATAAATCGAAAAGTTTCAATGAAGTAATTTGTTTCACATATACCGCTTGAAGACCTTTTGTGTTCAAAAAACAAACGTTTTATTTTAAAAAATGTGATAGCTGGGGATCTGTTTGTTCACTACTATTGAAATGGAAATATCTTGTTTCACAATAGCTGGACTCCATAATGTTCCATTGCCAGGTTTTCATATTCACAACGATATCGCTTTCATTATAAAATAACAAATAAAAAATGGTTGGGAGTTCGGATGGACTGTCTCTAAAAATGCAACCAATCAAGCACTAACACTCCTAATCTGTCACTTTTTGTCGCCTCTTTTTACTCGACAGCGAACGGAAAACAATTTAGATCCTGTCCGTGTCTTGTGATGCTGGGTAGAAAAGCGTCTATCTTGCTGTGGACATGATAAATCATCCTGCTGGCAAGTGCCACAGTGACAGTGCACAGACCCTCACTGTTGTTGCTCCTGCTGCCTGCGTTTTGTTGCCCTCCTGAGGGCGTTTCTTGATTATAGTTTGATGACCCACTGGAAATCCCGCTACAGCTTGTAGACAAGAATCAGTGGATGATCTTACACATCCCTATTTTCTAATGCGTTTCCCAGAACATAAACTCTGTTTCTTTTGCTTGTCAGTCGAGGAAGAATCTGTTTTGTTAATTGTCTTGCACAGTTTTTATCTCTTCGGATGTAAGCCGAAATTCATTTCCGATTGTCAGTGTTCATTCCTGTTCAGTGGGATGTAAAACTGAGCGATAGACGATCTTACTGACTAATGTCAGACTAAGCTTTCGTGTCCTATATGTAAGTTGTGTCCAATACCTTTGAGAAACTCAATGAAAACCAAAATCATTAATCAACATAATCGATTCTAGATTTGAACAACGGATTTAAGGAGTACAAATCACCTAACCATGACGTTCAGGGAAGCCATGGAAGAGGAGCGTTACTGTGCGCAAGTGCTATTAAACATAGCCATTTCCTTATCGTCCTTGCGATTACTTATGGGCCTTCTCGTACTGTTTGCCATGCCAAATGCTCTTTTAACGGTGTGTTCTAGCCACCAAAGTGAAGCAGGCTCGCGTTCGGGTTAGGAAATAAGATTTCCCATAAACACATGGTGTTCAGTGAAAGATGACAAGGGGTCGTCCTCCAGCTAGAAGAGGCGTGTAACCGAAACATGTAGCCTTCTTAGCTATCAAGTCATGAAATACCTTGCATTTTCGGGGAAATGTTAAGTATTTGGCTTAATACGAATAAAGGAAAAGGACACGTACTTTTATGAGACTTGGAAGATGCAAATTCTCTCCAAGGCAGGTTGTATTAAATTGTTTTATTAGGGTCACAGAATCAAGGACCGTTCGTGAGGTGGGTATGTTGCACGTACTGAGTAGATGGGAAAGGATACACAAGATGTAAATTACAGGACTCTAAGTAAAGAAAAGAGATCAGTTACGGCACCCATGTTTAAGAGGGAGAATAATATGAAAAGATCGTAAAGAAATATATTGTGAATTTGTGGGCTGGACTGAATTAGTCAGGATCTAGAGTGGTTCCATGAAGATAACTAATAAGGTCGAAACATGTAGCAGTTAAAAAATGAGATATGTTTGTAAATTGAAAGTTGTGTATTTTGTTCGTTACATACGTTTTCAGACGAAGTTGGATTGGACGGTGAGAAATGTACTACGGAAACAGAGAGGCATGTGTGGACTGGCAGATGCAACAGCTTTCCGAATTCCATAAAAAGAATACATTTTTTGATTGGATGAGTATTTTTAACTTCTCGAGGACTCTGCTGCTTAGACCTTCGTTCATGTTATGACCTATGAACAGGAATTATTAGTGACACAGTCGCATTTTGTGATAAGTATTGTATCTAGCTTGTATTGGAGAGTTAGCTGGCGTGATGCTCCCTAGTGGCTGTGCCCCCTCTCCTTTACTGGAATGTAGCGAATGACGTATGTTGGACGAAACTTCGTTATTTCGGTGTGAAAATTTTGTTTTTAGCTATTTACTATCTAGGTTAATTATAAAATATGACAACATATTATGTTACATTCCTATATTTGTTTAATTTTAATATGTATATGAAACATAACAACAAAAACAGGAAGGTATACGGACTTGCTACGGGCTGGGCGTTCCGTGGATCGAATCTCGGTGCGGGCGAAATTTTTCGCACCCTTCCAGACTGGCTCTGGTTATCATCTAATTTTCTACACAAGGGGTACTGTGTCATTCCCGGCAACAAAACGCCTGGGGCATGGCGTTAACCACACACCCCACTGATCGCCGAGGTTAAAGATAGAGTATAGCTGTACATATGCTTTTCCTTTGTGCCTTCCTGGCACGTTGTAGGGTGAATGTAACGATAGAGACAGTATCAATGTGAGAAATTCCATTGAATTAAAAGTTTTAAGTTGAATATTTCTGAAATAAGTGTCGAAACAAACAACGAATTGTACTGGACGGTATGAAAGCTAATCGTATTTATTTTATTACACGAAATGCCCCAGTAAAAGAGACGAAATTCACTTTTATTTTAAAAATATTTTCTTGAAGGTAGAGGCCCTCTAGACTGTTAAGTTTTCGGACCATGGTCTTCCGGAGTACGAAGTCGTGCATTTTGGTCGAGAGGAAGCCACTACCGTGCGGGTGGAGGCAAGACTTTGTCCCAGAAAGTTAATAGCTATCCAGGAAACAACACGCCTTATCACCTCATAATCAGGGAACTGAGAAGTGGTACATAATTTCTTAGTTAATATTTTTTTTATTAGATGCAATGTCTGGTACGAAGGGACTGCATGTTATGTACAAATATTGATATGCTTCTTCGAAACGTAGCTTCCGTGGCAATTATTTAAAAAAAAACATTTATTTTACTCCTCACGCATATTCATATATTAGTAAAATATTTATGTTTCGGTATCGGTACTCTTCGCATCCTGTTACTCAGTTGACAGGAAATGCGAATACGCGGACACATTTCGCAAATACTTATTGTCTCTGTGTACTGTAGTGTAAAATGAAGTACGTAATCCACCCTTTATTCAAAGTGACACTGTGGCTGCGAGATTATTCTTGTGAGTTTAGTGAAAATGTTTAAAAAAAAAACTTGGATTCTGTGGGATAAGGCTATTCTCCGAATACCAAGAAAGGAAAGTTAGGAAACACAATTATAACAAGAAAGAACTTATTTATTTAGGAAGTAAAACAAGGATGGGGATCGTAACTTGTTTGAAATTCCGGGTCTCGTCAAGTAACTGTTAGCCATTCAGACAGCTGAATAACTAGTAGCAAAGTATCAGAAAACAGGACCAACGCTGATGGTTTTATTACTGGAGACAGTTATTGGAGTGCAAATTTGTCCTATATATTACTTTCGGTGGTGTTGTACTCGTGCATGAACTGAAGCAGACATTGAGCGACGTGTGGGTCTGCTCATCGTTGTGTGGGAAATTTGTAACCATGTAAATTGTAACTGTATTGAATAATAATTATATTTTAAAATCTTACGCCTCGTTAACTCTGCAAAAAAAAAATTTCAAGTTTGCAAAATTTACTTGAGAAAAATTGACTCGAAATAACTGAATAAACACGACTTTGTGAAGCATATATAGAAGTCGACTTTCCTAATTTCAGTGTAATTGGGTATATGAAATAGGCATGATTTTGCGGTGTAATGGCATGTCAAATATTTGCAGTAATGCCACAGTAAATAACTATTATAGAAGCTGACAGTCCTTCAAATAGTCAACAAATTCCGCCCCCCCCCCCTACACAACTCGAAAATTCATAATCTTGTACGCAATACCAGATGCATGAACCTAACCTAAGCGACATGATCTCGGCCATAGTTTTACACTTTTTTCTGAAAGATGTATTTTAATATCGTTCTGCGTCTCCCAAGAAGTCTGTCACCTTGAGGTTTCCCAACTACTGCTTTATGTGCATTTCTCGCCGTTCATGTATGTTGGTGTACCACAGTCTCAACCACCTCACATTCCATGAATTGATCATCCAAATTACATTTGGTGAATATGCAATATTCTCCACTGCCATGTTAGTCCTCCTTCTGAAATGTTATATTAATGTTACACTTAACCGTTGAATATGAATGAAATTGTTTCACATGCTGCCACGAGAAGTAAAAATTCCTTCCTACCAAGATCTTATATAGCTCTTCACTTCTCGTGTTTGCACTGAAATCACACAGGGCGTTGTATTAATAATTTCGTGTCACCTCTCAGCCATTTAGAAGGAATAAATTAGGAAAGAAACTCTTAAAGAACTTTACTTAAATTTTAAATATCAAGAATAATTAGAGGTACTTCGGTACATTGTTCTCTTACAATATAATCATCATTATGATCATCATTGTTATTGTATCATCGTCAAAGCAACAAAACAGTATCAGGAGAAACGAAAAAAAGTAGCAATGATAATGACTTTAATAATTAAATTTAAGCTTCTCTTTTTTAAAAATTTATTGTTTGTTTAATATTTATGTTAAATGCCTGGTTAGGTTATTGAAACTCATGGTTGTACTTCAGTAACCCCACTCCCCGCGGAACTTCACCGGTACTTGCGCTTCTACCTGAAGGATACATGGGCTATTTGTCATTAGTGCAAATCTGCTACAGTCTGAAAGTAAACCTACATAATGATTTGAATAAAACTGAAGGTTACAGTCTATTTATACTTGTAGATTTCAAACAGTGACTGACACAATTAATTTTGGCATTTGTTGTGTCTCAAACTGAATGTGGAAGACGGTGAAGACGCCGAAATAAATGCGAATATTAGCTGTCTGCGATATGCATTGCAGAGGTAACATAGCGGCCTCCTTCTACTGAACGATACGTTATACTGACGTTAAGAGTGACTGGGACTTCACCTCCACCTACAGTGTGACAACTGGGCAATGGGTGGTTTTTTTAACCCTTTGAACCGTGACATGAAAGAGCAATCAAGAGGGAAAGTCATGGAAGGAGTGTATTAAGGGGCAGCTTATTTCCGTGGAGAGGCAACAGTTTGTTGTAATTTTCCCAAGATTCGACCGCTCGCAATTTTGTTAGAGTTAAAAATGTCACATACGAAAAAACACACTGCGTGGAAAGAAGCGGAGTTTCTTAATCGTAGAACTGGTGGTGCACTGAGAGCTGGGCTTTGAAAGGCGGCGAATTCATAGTAATCAGCACCCATTCTGTGTCAGTGCTATGGACATAATGCTATGGCCGTAACACCAGTTTCTTCAAAATGGTACTGTTATAACCATATGTTTTCAAATGTGCCTTAAATTCAAGAAGTTATAATATACACAAACATTCACATACTTGCGTAAATATACGATGAATTATGGAGATCAAAGCATTCTTTTTAAATCACAACTTATAACAAATTATGGAAGCAAATTTAGGGACACGAAGGTCAGAAAAAAAAACTTTCGCCTGTATAAAATTATATGTCCAGGATGTTAGAAATGTCTTTTGTAATCCCGTATGTGTCTCACGTTTCAACCTTTGATAACCATTTGATTAGCTTCAGCATCAGTCGTTCGGCTCTCCATTGATATCTTCACCATCCGTGCGGTCTTCCTCTTGTCTTCACCTTTGATTCACAATTACATGTACGATAATATATATATATATATATATCTTCAGCAGTGTACATGCCTTACTGTTTTTGTGAATAAATGAGCAAAACTGATAATCGTCTATATTACTTGGCAGTTTTAGGTTTAATTTTATTAAATTTTTTACTCTTTGCTATTGAATGTTGCTGATTGTGGGACGGCTGTGAGAGCCAGACCATGCGACTTGACAAACAACTTTATGTTTCTTTAGAAGAATAAAAAACAATTTGAAAACAGTTGTTCTTTCGGTCATTGCGGCCCCCCTGTCCCACAATAACGGTGTTTAAATCTACGTAACCTTTGCCGGAAAACCTACTCTGGCGTGTATGTTAGAAAGAACTTTCTTCTCTCCTTGACACTTGAAGACGAAGAAGGATTCAGGGCCTGAATTCTTGTGCGTTTTGCAGCCCGAGTCGGTGAGCAACGTATGAAATATCAATGACATCTATTACAATACACCATCATCAGAATCCTTTAAAATTAATTTTCTTAGATTCTTATTTGAAAAAACTTGGATTGTGTGTGACTTGGTGGCCCTCTGATCTCCACAGTGAACCTGATGCAAATCTCACCACGTACATTTCTACCAGCACAGTATCACGACACAATATTTTAAAAGATTTTATGTACGAAAATTCGTTGTCGTGTATTGAAAGTGATTCCCTTGAGACTATATCCAATGCAATAGACATTTGTTTGTGTTAGGTTTACAGTGCATGCTGCTTCACCTGTTCATATAATCGGGTTGCTGTAAATTTGATTTGAGGAGGAGACTGTGCCCTGGATAGACTCTTAAGTTTCTTCTCTCACCCTTTCATCCTTCCTTTCCCTCTGCTACTTCTTTCATTCTCCTTTCCTTGCCTCCTTCCGTCCTACCATTACCTTAGAGGAGCAATCAGGGAAGCAGCTGGTAACTTGGTTAGTGAGTCTGTCTGTATGTTAGCTCCATGGCCTTGGGTGTGGAAGGGGAATTTCCTTCTCGAGGGACGTCAGGTTAGTTTACGAAGAACGCTCTCCAGGACCGAGTTACGTACGTTGTATTTCTGTACTGCAGAATTAACCTGTAACATTTCCCATGATTATGCAGGCCATATGGCTATGTTTTAATCAGTAGCTTATTTGAAATCCTGTCTCGTAATATAAACTAGCTCCTTTTTGTTTGGAATCTTGCACAGTATCGCAGATTCCTTCCCAGTGACGATATTCGCAGTCGGCTGTTTAGGGCTCATCAATTTTCGGAACAGAGGAAGCAAATTATGTACGTGGATACAGTACGCACATGTCACATGTATTGAGTGATTCTTCGGCGTTTGCAAAATATTATGTGGTCGTTTCTCGCACAACTGTCTTAGCATCAAATACACTTGTTGGTTTCCTTCAGTGATTTCTTGTTGCGAGTTTCTGATAACACCAGTTTCAGTGCTTCTATTGACATTTTAAACACAGTAAGGTAACAGTTGAAGAATAGAAGACCAACTTGATGTCACTTGCTATTGTGTTTCACTTCTTATGTGCTCAACATGTTTCGGACATTAATATATCCATCGTCAGGAGCTTGCGACTAT
>Ga0123353_10011659_pt1 | contig 12406 bp, 8 predicted proteins | sample TergutLab28metaG_3_FD_92763 | JGI IMG/M metagenome (GOLD analysis project Ga0123353, IMG submission 92763) | Labiotermes labralis P3 segment gut microbial communities from Petit-Saut dam, French Guiana - Lab288 P3 | ecosystem: Host-associated > Arthropoda: Insects > Digestive system > Gut ... | reverse complement strand
GTAAATCCTGAATCAAAACCGCACGCGCAGAGCGCGGGGCTGAGCGCCCTCAATGCGCATCTCGACCGCCGCTACAAAGGTATGGCAAAAGCGAGCGATACAAAGCTGCAACTGGTTCGGGATACCCGCTTTCATACCATGGACGACATGCCGCTTGTTTCAATAATCATCCCTATGCGTGATAAAGCACATTTGGCAGACCGGTGCATACAGAGCATCATAGATAAGTCGAGCTATAAGAATTGGGAAATCATTATTGTAGACAACCGTTCCGAAGAGAAGGAAACATTTGAGTGGTTTGACAGAATAAGCGGGCAGGAACCGCGGGTCTCTGTTATAAATGCCGATATTGAATTCAACTGGTCAAAAATCAATAATCTCGGTATGTCAAAAGCTAACGGCAATGTTTTTATTTTTCTCAATAATGATACTCTGGTCATAACACCCGATTGGATTGAGCGTTTATGTGAGAACGCGCTTCGCGACGATATCGGCGCCGTCGGACCGCTGTTGCTGTATGAGGATGATATGATACAACATGCAGGCGTCGTGGTTGGAATGGGCGGCTTTGCGGATCATGTATACAAGGGAATGCCGACAGTCCATGTCAACACCCCATATGTTTCCCCCATGGTCAACCGCAACGTTCTGGCTGTGACGGGCGCATGTCTTTGCATATCGCGAAAAACGATAGAGGAGATTGGCAAATTCAACGAGTCGTTCATTATCTGCGGCAGCGATGTGGAACTATGCATACGGGCGTATGAAAAGGGCCTGAGAAACCTGTATAATGCTAATGTCAGGCTGTATCACCTTGAGTCAAAGAGCAGGGATTCATACATCCCGAAAACAGACTTTAAGCAGTCTCGTGTATACTATAAAGCATACCGGGAAAACATCGATCCGTACTATAACTCCAACTTAGGCATTTATTCAGTGATCCCCATTATTGATCCGGGAGCAAACGTGAGAATAAACCCTTATATAAACTACCAAAAAAGAAGCGGCACACGGAGGCGGCATGAAAATTAAACGATACATGGTTTATCTTAAGCGAAACGGCATTAAAGCAACGATAGCCAGAGTTATGCAAAAGTTATCGGGGCTCTCAGGCGTCACTATGAATATGAATGAGATAGTACCGCTCAACGCCCGCGCGGACGACTGCCTGGGCGACCGCAAACGTCTGAATCTGGTGATACACGCGGTTGGTAATGAGAGCTTTTTCGGAGGGGTCGCGACTGCGCTTTCTTTCTTTCAGAAGCTGTATAGTACTATCGATATTGACGCAAGGGTGATACTCACAAACTCATATATAAGCGCCGGGAGACCGGATGCGCTTAAGGGATTCGAAATCACAGACGCCAGAAGCGGTTCATCGGCGCCCCTGCAGATGATGAGTGTTATTGAGCGGGACGACGACACATTTATTCCCGTGGGCAAAAATGATATTTTTATAGCGACTGCATGGTGGACAGCATATATAATATATCCTCTTATCAAGTGGCAGCGGGAGACATTTAATGAGGAACCACACCCTCTAATCTATTTGATCCAGGATTATGAGCCGGGCTTTTACCCTTGGTCGTCTAAATACCTGCTGGCTGACAGCACATATAAAAACGGGCATGATACGATCGCGGTTTTTAACTCAAAGTTTCTGCATGAGTTTTTCAAAGGACGAGGCTATGCATTCAAACACGAGTATTTCTTTGAACCCGTACTCAACGAAACCCTCAGAAGCTGCCTTCTTGCCGCAAAGCCGTCCGTACGGAAACAGCAGATCATTATTTACGGGCGCCCGAGTGTTGCGCGAAACGCCTTCGAAGTAATTGTGGCGTCTCTTCGGTTATGGGCGAAACAACAGCCGGATATCCATAAGTGGTCTATACTTTCCGTCGGGGAGAAGCACGCCAACATCGTGCTCGCGAAAGGAGCCATTCTTCGTTCCATCGGAAAGCTTACTCTGGAGGATTATGCGTCATTGATGCTTGAGAGTTATATGGGTATCTCTTTAATGGTTTCGCCCCATCCAAGCTATCCACCGCTTGAAATGTCAACGTTTGGGGTAAGGACAATAACAAATAGGTATGATAATAAGGATCTGTCCGGCTTTAATGAGAACATTATTTCACTTGACAATGTCAACGAATACAGCATATCCTTAAGATTAACGCATCTGGCTACGTTATATCCGGGGGATGCAAAGCCTGTAACAGATACACCGTATGTCAGGGATGCGGTGGATAATAACCAAATCCAAGAAATATGTAAAGAGATAAAGGGAACTATAGATGCTAAAGAGTCTGATAACTCAGTTTAGGTCAAAAGTAGGAAAAAAACATATCATTACGCTGATTTTACTACTGAGTACTGTTTTGTTGATCGGCGTCAGTAATTACTTCTTCGCATCCTCGTCCTATCAGTTGATCGTCGATCCGGAGACAGCGGAGGCGACGGGGCGTCAATGGGTCGGGGATATTGACGGCTTACTGATGTCTTTGTTCATCAGCGCGATTGTCGCCGCAGTATGGTTTATTTTCACCTGTACCGGGCAAATGGACAAGCTTTTTTCCGGTCTTGCCGGGAAGGTCCGGGGTGTTAAGGAAAATCCGAAAAAGCTCTTTTGTCATGTCGGTATTCTTGCTGTTCTGATTGCACTTTCCGTACTTGCCGAGATGGCTGTGTCTTCGATCGAAGCGTCCGGCGGAGCGTTAAACGTCTACAGAATACTTTTCTTTTCTATTTCGGGGATATCAGTTTATTGTATTATACTTTTTCGCGGAAAACCCACAAAACTGTTCTTATCACTGTCTTTACTTATCGGGTTTTTATACATTACCCTGCATCCGAATTTTCTGTATGCATGGGATAACAGGATCCACTATAAGTGGGCGCTTGAAGAGTCATTTGTGATAAATGTGTCGGTAAGTGAATCGGATGCTGTTATTATGGGCATTCCGGAACTTGAACCGTTTGAACTTTCTTCAAGTCAGGAGAGCGCGACAGTCAGTTCGTACAGCCTGATTCCCGATACTGCTTTTCAACTGGCTCTGCGTGTGTACAATTTATATAAACGAGTTGCCCATATACCTACCGGAGTAATGTTGTTCATAGGACGCAGCCTCGCATTGGCGCCGGATATTATATTCAGGTTAGGGATGGCTGCTAATCACTTAATATATACTTTCATCGTATACCTTGCAATAAAACGGTTAAACAGCGGAAAGCACTTGATGGCGATAATTGCAATGTTCCCGATGGCATTTGTTCTTTCGACGACTTATGGTTACGATCACTGGGTAACTGCTTTTACTATGTTGGGATTTGCGTACTTTTTTAATGAAGTCCAGAATTCGGGTAAAAGCATAGAGTTAAAAAACATCATAATAATGATAGGCGCGTTTGTCTTGGGATTAGGGCCAAAGGCAATTTATGTTTCGCTGATGTTTGTTCTTTACTTTCTACAAAGAGATAAGTTCAAAACGATAAAAGATCATAAGAGGTACAATATCATCACGACTTTTGCGATCTTGTTTGTTGTTGCAAGTTTTGCGATCCCGTTTGTTTATCTTGGTGGCGGCGGCGCAGGAGATACCCGGGGCGGAGCCGGTGTAAACGCATCGTCGCAGACAAGCTTTATTTTGCGAAACCCTTTAACTTTTGCAGGGATATTACTCAGATTTATGAAAAATTATTTGAGAGTATTTATTACCGATAACTTCGTAACATATTTTGCACATCTGGGTTCGTCTTCATACTCATTACTGACCCTTGCATTGACAGGGTTTGTTACACTCACAGACAGAAATGAGCATGATTTGCACTCTTCGACTGCAAGATATAAAATAATAATATCTATAATCGCATTTGTGACTGTCGCTTTATATTCGACCGGTTTGTATATTGAATTCACGGAAGTCGGCACCAGTTATATTGTAGGCGTTCAGCCAAGATATTTGATGCCGGTACTCTTTCCGCTGCTGTATGTTGCGGGCAGTTTAAAGATAAAAAACAACATGAACAAAGCGGCGTACTCCGGCGTTGTGTTTGGAATCATCAGTTTTGTTTTACTGGTCGGAGCATGGGAGATACTGCTCCCGCATGTGTTGTGAGTGTTGAGCAGGTGAAATGGCGAAAATGAGATTTGCTGGGATTAGCGAAAAACTTAGGGGCATCATTAGGATTAAGAAGTATAAGACCTTAAGTGTGCTTATCGTGATATTATGCGCTCTCTTTATGGCTGTGGCTGCAGAGCGCGTTTACAGTAATGTGCTTACCAGTACTCAATTGGCATCATCGTTTTCGTTAATGGCAGTCTACAGAGCGGGACTCCTGTTTTGCGGTTTTTTATTCTTGCTGATCCACTTTATAGTCAAAATCCCGGTGTTTTACAATGTGGTTTTTAAATATAGATATGCACTGGCAGTATCAGTTTTCCTAATATTGGTTATAGGAAAAATCCATTTTTCATCCATAGGACTGTACGACGATACGATACAACCAGGATATGGCTCTGAGTTTGTATCAACTATTTTTGGTACCAGAAGGCATATACGTTCTGATGAATGGGTTGTCGGCACTCCAACGCAACTTGCGGCTCAATTTGGTCCCGAACCATTTGGGAGATTTAACTATATTCTACGCGGCACGGCAACGGAGAACATGCCGTCTGGAATGAACATCGGTCTTGCTACTTTAGCTTTTCCATTACATCTTTTTTTCATATTTGGAACTGAATATGGGATAAGTGCCAGATGGGTCGGAACGCTTATAATGACATTTCTGGTTGCGTTTGAACTGATATACATCATTTCAAAGAGAAACCGCTTACTTGCAGCAACAGGTGCATGCTTGATCACATTCTCGCCGTTCTTCCAATGGTGGTCCTATGTTTTTTTTATCACAGCCGGAATGGGAACACTTGTTTGTCTATATTATTTTATTACATCTGAAAAGCGAGTAAAAAGGCTGTTGTTTGCGATTGGCATAGTGGTTTTCTTTTCGCAATTTGTGCTGAGTTTTTATCCTGCCTGGCAGGTTCCGGCAGGATATTTGTACTTGGCTTTAGCTATTTGGATGATAGTTGAAAACCGAGAGAGAATCAAAAAACTTGATAAGCTCGATTGGGGCATTATGGGGCTTGCAGTGCTCTTGATTTCGGCAGTGATAGCAACTTATATATGGGAAAGCAGAGAATATATATCAGTTATTTCAAACACAGTTTACCCCGGCACCAGACATAACAGCGGCGGAGGTGAAGAATTAGTATACATTTTCAACAGATGGATGAATGGTGGTGTTTTTGCGCCCATATCAGGCTTCAAAGCATTTAAATACTACCCCTATAAAAATGCTTCTGAGTTTGGCGGGTTCTTTACATTGTTTCCTTTGCCCATTATATTTGTTTCCTATGTAATGATCAAAAAGCGGATATTTGACCTGCTTAGTACGATTCTTATTGCGTTTTCCTTGGTAATAGGCACTTATGTATTTATAGGATGGCCTGAATGGCTCGCGCGCACTACATTGATGTCTTATTCTACAACAGCCAGAACAATGGATATTGTGTTATTTGCTCAAGTGCTCGTGCTTATTTGCGCGACATCAAGATTTTCAGTGAAAACTGAGGAGAACAGTAATCTGATAAAAAAAAGTATTATGACAGTCGCGGTTGTTATTGGATTGTGCATGGTGTATATAGCTGTGCGTTTTAGTAAGAGTACTTTCATGGAGCCAATCAATCCTTTGTTTTTCATTATTGCGTTTGCAGGCTTTATACTTATGGCATACTGTATACTGGATTATCAGCGCAACCAAAAGATATATAAAGCCGCATGCTTATACTTGATTGGATTGTCTTGCATTACCTGGATTACTATTCATCCTGTTATGAAAGGTTTGGACGCTATATACTCCAAACCATTGTCCGCCAAGGTCACGGAGTTAGCTATAGATACGAACGAAAAATGGGTTGCGGTGTCATGCGAGGAATCGGTACTTTTAGGCAAGGCATTCGAGAGTTCGGCGTTTCTTGTGGCTTCCGGTGCACCAACGATTAATTCTACCAACACATATCCGAACCTTGAGCTGTGGAATAAACTGGATTCGAATAACAAATATGAACTCATTTATAATCGTTATGCACATATATCTGTGATTTTGACAGCTGAAGAGACAAAGTTTGAGTTACTACACCATGATTGGATTTTATTGCATCTGTCATATGATGATCTTGCTGTTGCCGGAGTGAAGTATATATACTCGCAACATACGCTTCATGATAATGAGTTCATACAGTTTATCTTATTGTATGATGAGGGCGACTCGTTGATATACACAGTGAGATATTAATAACCATGGAGTAATATAGGAATTGGATGCGATATGGGATTTGCTGGTATTGGCAGTGGAATTATGAGTTTGATTAAATACGAGAAGTATAAGATCCACAGTGTAGTAATCGTGTTCTTATTCTCGCTTACTTTTGCAATACTTTTAGAGCGCTTATATAGCACAGTGATCCTTACACTCAGTATCAAATATAGTGTTGATAATATCACATTACCTTTTTCGAAAATGGCTTTGTACAGAACAGCACTCCTGTTTTGTATTATTTTCTTTTTATTGATTCACTTGATTGTAAAGATTCCAGTGTTTTACAATGCGGTTTTTAAATATAAATATGCACTGGCAGCATCGATTTTCCTTTTACTGGTTATAGGGAAAATCCATTTTTCATCTATAGGAATGTATGACTACATTCTCCAACCGGGATACGGTTCGGAGTTTGTTTCTCCTGTGTTTGGTACCCCGCGAAACGTACGGAGCGATGAATGGATCGTAGACACATCGGTGCAGCTCGCGTCTCAATTTGAACCCGAGCGATTTGGGCGGTTTAACTACGTTCTGCGCGGTACCGCGACAGAGAATATGCCGCTTGGTATTGCAATAAATCTGACCACATTAGCGTTCCCCTTGCATTTGTTTTTCCTGTTTGGTGTTGAATATGGAATAAGCGCATTGTGGGTCGGGACGTTGATAATAACCTTTATGGTTGCGTTTGAACTAATGTACATTATATCGAGAAAGAACCGTTTGTTAGCACTGACCGGTGCATGCTTGGTTGCATTTTCGCCTTTCTTTCAATGGTGGTCTTACGTCAGTTTTATTACAGCGGGAATGGGTACATTAGTATGTCTATACTATTTTATAAATACTGACAAAAGAATAAAGAGGCTGCTGTTTTCATTAGGCATCGTAATTTTCTTCTCGCAATTTGTACTAAATATCTATCCGGCTTGGCAAGTTCCATCAGGGCTTTTATATTTAGGTCTGACTATCTGGATAGTACTTGAGAGTTGGACAAAGGTTAAGCAACTTGATAAGATCGACTGGGGTATCGTCGGTTTAACGGTGGTTTTGATTTCTGCGGTGGTAGCTACATATATTTGGGAAAGCAGAGAGTACATATCGATCATGTCAAATACCGTTTATCCCGGCGCCAGGCACGAGAGCGGCGGCGGTGTCGGTATAGGACATATTCTCAACAGATGGATGAACGGCGGGGCTTACGCGCCTGCATCCGGTTTTAGGAATGTTATTTACGAATCACATATGAATGTCTGCGAGTTCGGCGGTTTTTATACACTATTCCCGCTGCCAATCATGTTTGTATCTTATATGATGATAAGAAAACGAGCTTTTGATTTACTAAGTGTCATACTCATCGCAATCACTCTGATTATAGGAACATACGCTTATTTCGGGTGGCCGGTCTGGCTTGCGCGAATTTCGATGATGTCATACTCTACACCCGACAGAGCGATGGATATCGCTATCTATGCTCAGGTGTTCCTTCTGATTTGCGCAACGTCACGATATACTGAGGGAAAAGAGAAAAGCGATAACTCGGTAAGGGCGAGCACCATTGTGTATGCAATAGCAGTCAGTGTGTGCCTTTCATATATAGCTCTTCGGTATAACGATAAAACCTTTTTAGAACCTATAAACCATTTGCATTTTGTCATTATGTCTATTGGATTTGTGCTTGTAGCATATTGTATATTTGATTTGCAACGCAATAAAAAGATATTAATAGCTGCATGTGTATATATGATATGTCTTTCATGTGTAACATGGATGTCTATTCATCCCGTTATGAAAGGTCTGGATGCCATATACTCTAAACCTTTGTCCGCGAAAGTAGCGGAGTTGGCAACAGATACTGATGAAAAATGGGTGTCATTGACATTTGAAGGTCCTGCAGTTCTTGTGGCATCCGGTGCCTCGACTATCAACTCGACGAATTTCTATCCTAATCTTGATTTATGGCATAAGTTGGATCCGGATAGAGAGTTTGAACATATATACAACCGCTATGCGCATATTTCTGTGTCACTGACAACGGAAGATACATGGTTTGAGCTATTGCATCATGATTGGATCATATTACATTTATCTTATCTTGACCTGTCAACTGCCGGTGTGAAGTATATTCACACAACACATATACTTGATGACTATGAGGGATTGACGTTCGATTTAGTATACGATGAAGGCGGATCATTTGTTTACTATGTTAGTTATGAGGCTGTAGCTGACCATACTCTTTACATACAAAAGGTACATGTTTGTTGATATACTTAGCGCGCTTTGGTATAATCGAACGAGTGAAGATATCAATGATGTTATACTGTTGTGATAGGTGGTGCGTGTCAGATTGAGAACACTCATAATAGTTCCGTGCTATAATGAGCGGGAAACGATTGCCGAGCTGTATCGTGAAATACGAGAAAAGACGGTCTACGATGTGATCGTTGTCAATGATTGCAGCACAGATGACAGCAAGATTATCTTGAAGCGAGAAGGCATCGCGCATATCGACTTGCCATTGAATCTGGGGATTGGGGGAGCGGTGCAAACAGGATACCGCTTTGCCTTGCTAAATGGGTACGATATAGCCGTACAGCTTGATGGTGACGGACAGCATGATCCGGGACAGGTCGAGAAATTGATTAGGCCAATAAAACAGGGAAATGCGGATTTGGTGATTGGATCAAGGTATATAGCTAAAACAGGATTCCAGTCCTCCGCCATGCGTCAGGTCGGGATAAGGTTTTTCAAACTACTCATTTACGTAATTAGCGGAAAGCGGATCACTGACGCGACAAGCGGGTTTCGGGCGGTAAATCGCAAAGCGATGAGGTTTTTTGATATATTCTATGCAAAGGATTATCCCGAACCGGAGAGTAATGCAATGGCGCTGAAAAACAAGCTGCAAGTTTGTGAGGTGCCGGTAACGATGCGCGAGCGACAAGGCGGAGAATCATCAATAAAAGCACTGCAACCAATATATTACATGCTTAAAGTTTCATTGGGGATTATTGTCAGTTCTACCATACGGGTGAAGATACCAGACAAAGGAGACTAACCATGCTTATTGAGCTTCGTATAATTATGCTTGTTATAATTGTTATATTATTTGTCTTTTTTGTCAGCATGTTACGCAAGCAAAAGTTGGATATGAAATACTGCCTTGTGTGGATAATCGGGTTGTTGGGAATCTTTGTGTTATGTATTTTTCCCGGGATTTTGGATAGCATATCGGATTTACTTGGCATCGGAACACCGGTGTTTACACTATTTATGGTTTGTATAGTTTTTTTGACGTGTATTTGTATTAGTCTTACAATAGTTGTATCCCGTTTATCTGACAGGCTGCGAAAACTCACGCAAAACATTGCTTTACAAGAAAGAGAGCGTGAAATTATTAAGAAGCGCGAATCGATGCGAAATGATTAATAAAAACATACATTTGTAATATGCTATAAGAGCATTTATACTCTTTGGAGGATACATATGAGAGCTGGCATAATCCAAAGCTATACTGATATTGTTAGTCAAAGAATATGGAGAAAGACTGATGCCTAAGCGTATTCTGGTCGTATGCCAGCACTTTTGGCCTGAATCATTTCGCATCAATGATATTTGCGACAGCTTTGTAGAACACGAGTATGAAGTTGAGGTGTTGTGCGGAATCCCGAACTATCCGGAAGGAGAGTTCTATGAAGGATATGGGCTAACTAAAAAAAGACGACAAAACAAAAGCGGAATAAAAATACGAAGATGCTTTGAGATAAAAAGGGGAAATAACTCTTATGTCAGGATTTTCCTGAATTACATCTCATTCCCGATAAGCAGTCTGTTTTCTCTCCCTTACTTGTTTAGACAAAAATACGATATAATATTTCTATACCAAACATCTCCGGTAATGATGTCACTGACAGGGATACTTCTGGGAAGACTAAAAAAAATAGAGACTGTGATGTATGTTCTTGATCTTTGGCCGGAGAATCTTTATTCCGTACTGGATATTAAGAATAAGTTACTTCGACGATACATGTCATGGGTATCAAAATGGTATTATTGCAAAGCCGATAAGCTGATCTCAAACTCCAAAAAGCTGTTGACTCTATTGAAAGAGAGAACGGAAAAAGACGACAGCAAAATTACATATATACCACATTTTTGTGAAAAACTCTATGAAACAGAAATCGTTGATCCGGCGCTTAAAATTAAGTTTTCAAACTCATTCAACTTAGTTTTTACAGGAAATATAAGTCCCGCACAGTCATTTGAAACAGTCATTAGTGCCGCTAAAATACTGAAAAATGAAGCTATCAAAAATATAAACTGGATAATTGTCGGTGACGGTATGTCAAGGACATGGCTTGAAAACGAAGTGAAAAAAGAAAACTTAAACGACTGCTTCATTTTTATTGGACAAGTACCGATGACAGAAATTCCTAAGTACACACATATTGCCGATGTATTGTTTGCATGTCTGGCAAAAGCAGAATTTATGGATTGTGCATTACCCGGAAAAGTGCTGTCTTACTATGCAGCCGGCAAACCTTTGGTCTTATCAATGGACGGTGAAGTACAACAGATAGTAAAATCATCAAAAGCAGGATATGCGATTGATTCCGAAGATTATACCGGGCTGGCAGATGCTATACTAAAGCTCTATAGAGCAAGTAAAGAAGAACGAAAATTAATGGGAGAAAACGCAAAAGCCTACTACTTCCAGAATTTTGAAAGAAACATAAATATGGGAAAACTACTTAAATTTATGTTCGGTGAAAACGATGGATGATAAGCGCGTTCAAATTTTAATGTCGACGTACAATGGTGAAAAGTTTATTGACGAACAACTGAAAAGTATTTTTAACCAAACATACAAGAATATTGAAATCCTGATTCGCGATGACGGTTCAACAGATAGCACACTTGACATTTTAAAAAAGTATGAGCAGCAAGGAAAACTCAGATTAGTATCCGGAGCTAACATTGGTGTTTGGCGAAGTGTTTGCTGGTTAGCAGAAAACGCAAATGAATCAGCGGACTATTACTCATTTGCCGATCAGGATGATGTTTGGATGTATGACAAAACGGAGAAAGCTGTAAATGCTCTTAATAAAACAGAGCATGATAAACCTGCTCTTTATTTTTGTAATTATGATTACTATGATGAAGAAATGAATTTTATATCCCACAAAGAACCGCTAAAAATAGAACTGACCTTTATAAATGCAATGGTCAATTTTGCGGCTTATGGGTTTGCTTGTGTGATAAATAACGAAATGAGGCGTTTGTTCTTGAAAATGCCGCACGACTCCTTGTTCCCGCATGATTATTTACTGTTAATGCTTGGCACATCTTTAGGTAAAGTTGTCTACGATAGCGATTATATATGTGCAAAATACAGAAGACACAATAAAAATGTTTCAATCACCAACGAAAGCTTTCTAAAGCTTCAATTATGGCGGATCAGGAATTTCCTGTTTAGCGACGGATTCGGTTATATCGACAAATGGAAACTGTACTACGACATCTATGCAATGGATCTCAGCATCACTGACAGGGAAGTATTAAGCTGGTTTGCGGTAGATAAATATAGGTGCAAGAATGCAATGAAGAAAGCTTTTTACCCAAAACGATACAGAGATAGTTTGTACGATGAACTCGCGCTCAGGACAATGTTTATTGTTGGGAGAGTATAGCTGCTAATTTGCGCAAGGAAGGATATAATCATCGATAATACCAATACCGTGATTGCTAAAAACGCGATATGGAATACTATTGGCATGACTGTATATTTGGCATGTCAATGGCTGATAACCTTTATTGTCGTATGGCTGTATGATGATTTTACGAATGCCGGTTACCTTACGCTGGCAATGAGTATCACTAACTTTTTTTACTTCATCGCCTCATATAACATCCGCGCTTTTCAGGTTTCAGATTTTAACTCCGAGTACTCTGATACAGTTTACATAGTTGCGCGAGTTATAACTTGTGTTGTTTCAGTTGCTTTATGCGCGGTTTTACTTCTGATTATCGG
>Ga0123353_10011657_pt1 | contig 12406 bp, 7 predicted proteins | sample TergutLab28metaG_3_FD_92763 | JGI IMG/M metagenome (GOLD analysis project Ga0123353, IMG submission 92763) | Labiotermes labralis P3 segment gut microbial communities from Petit-Saut dam, French Guiana - Lab288 P3 | ecosystem: Host-associated > Arthropoda: Insects > Digestive system > Gut ... | reverse complement strand
TACAACCCACGTAATAACGCATCAGATAAGTCGCAGGCTCCTGAGGATGGATGTATTAACATCCGAAACATGTTGAGCAGTAAATAAGGAAATAAGAAAGCAAGTGACATCAAGTTGGTCTCTCTTTATTCGACTATCAAGATGATGCACGGTCCAATAAACATAAGATTCACACAGTTTGTTTCCATGCATATTTGAGAAAATCGCAAGAAGATTTGATGTAAACTGGCACAAAAGATAAAGTAAAGGTAAATTTCACCCTAGAACAGGCCACGAAGTCCCAGAGTGAGAGTAGAGGTATAGCTCTACTCTTTCTTAAACCTCGGCGGTAGATGGGGTGTGTGTTCAACGCTACTCCCCGGCCGCTTTACCCCGGGAAAGACCCGGTACTCATTGTATCGAGGCTGGGTGGGCCTCAGAGCCAATCTGAATGGATGCGGAAAATCTCGACCTCACCGGGGTTCGATCCCCGGACCGTCCATCCCGTAGCGAGTCGCTATACCGACTGAGCCTTCCCGGCTCCCCAATCTGACACAAAACTACACCGAAATTTAATACAGTCTTCTCGGACTGATATTTCAGTTGCTGGACAGGCAGTGCTGATTCTAGGTCTCCCGTTCTTCGGAATGTTTTTCCGTTGTTCGTTCCTTCATTGTATCAGAGTGCCCGATATCGCCACATGCAAATGACGGTACAGAAATACACGAGTCTGGTATTGGTCAGACGGGAAGGACGTTCCTCCTCCTCACTCCTGGCCCTCATGCGCGAGGCAATAACCGTAAATTACGTGGAACAAGTAGTGCAATTATATTACTACATTGGGTGGCGGTTTCTATCCACTTGCAGTGCTCGGGATCCACAGATCAATCGCAAGTACAGGCTGCCACATAAACTGGGTGACCATGACATACCGGCTGTCCATTAGACAGTGCCCGCTGCCGGTTACGGAGAGCCCTACACCTGTTTTGTGCCCTTTCATAGCTGTAAAAACCCATGCAGGATATTTATCTGTACTAAACTCTAAAAATGACCTTGATTTTATGGACCTTTTCCGCCGTATGTATTAAAATTAAAGCACTACTAAGTTTCCGGGGTACGCGGTGGCGCAGTTGGTTGAGGCCCTGCGTTTACAAGCTGGCAGGTCGTGGGTTTGATTCCCGATGGGATCTTTCGAAATTTTCATTGACATCATGCTTCCGGCCGCACTATGGCCATCGGGTCGACTCAGCCTCTAACAGAAAGAGTACCAGCAATACCTCGTGGGGGAGTAAAGGCGGCCGGTGCGTACGGTTGACAACCTTACCACCTTCGTGTGCTGACTGTCTAGAAAATTATGGGAGTCTCGACATACTAAAGCCGTAAGGGTCTGTTCAGGCCTGCAGTGGGATGTATTTTTATCTTTACCTTTACCTATACTTCGTTTCGGGTACAGGATCGGTCTCCGTCCTCGGTTTTGCATTTTTTAAACAAATGTTACTACACAATAATTATTTACGCTGTGATTGAACATGGCTTAGAGTCAAATTAGTAAATACAACGTACCTTTTGTCGAAATATGCTGTATTTATTAATTTGTCTGTAATCCGTGTCCAGCCACAGTGTAAAAAATTATGATGCACTAATATTGAAGGTATGCACTCTTTAGGGATTTTATGCAGACATTTCGGGACAATCTATCCCATCTTGGACCCATTGACCCTTGACGATGGGACCGATAGGTTGTCCCGAAATGTCGACAAGAAACTTTCATTCTGCGCTGCGTAAAATCCCAGAAGATGGCAGGTCTCGTTTGCGCCTAGGTGAAAGCCTAAAATTGTGCAAGGTATCATTTGTTTTGGAAGAGGCTACGCTGAAGGGAGGGACTGACCCTGTCCCTGAAATGAAGCATTGCATTAAATTTTAGTATGTACGAAAGGTAAAGTCTATAAAATCAGTGAATTCAGATGTCATACACCGTCGAGAGAACCCCATAAAATAGTATTCAAGTAATCGAAGACTTCCATAGTTGAAGTGTGTCCCGTAGCATTGTGCCTCAGGGGTGTGGTGTGTTCAGGTGGATACTGTTACGGTCGTGAAGAGTAACTACAAATTTGTTCTTGTGCTTAATTAAGCAGCGTGCCGCCGAAACGACTGGGGGAGTATTATTGGCTTTCACCTCCCTCGAAACACGCGCGCTACTCATTTTATACGAGTTTTGGTGAGTCACTTTTTTTTTCTGGGCAAGAATTGAACCAAATTTCTGCGGCCATCTGGAATATTGTTTTTAATTAGTTGTCTAAACCATTTAACAATTCACGACTGTTTCATCCACTGTTCGGGAAAAATTATACAGGTAGAGGTTTTGCACAGGGGGAGAGTAGCGGTATCGCTGTGCTCATTTTTAACCTCAGCGCCAGATGGAATGGGTGGTCAACGCCACGCCCCGAACGCTTTGCCGCCGGGAATGAGCCCTGATGCTTGTAGTTCTGGAGACTGACTAGGCCTCATGGCCGGTCTGGACGGGTGTATGGAGAAGAGGAAATCTCTTGCTCCCACCGGTGTTCGTACCCCGAGCCTTCTAGTCCGTATCGAGATGCTAGACCGACTACTCCATCTCAGATCCCCTGTGACTGATGCAGAATTGTCAAATAAACAACATCGCTAACCACATTTTTCCTTCAGGTGGCGATACATTTTGGTTTTCTTTTAAATTATTCGTTCTAAAAGCTATATTTTTGTTTTGTACTAGCGGATAGTATTTTAAGTAATGAACTGCTTTTTGAATGGGGCCGTAATATAACACAGGCATTTATTTGCTGACTCCTCGCCTCGCAGCAAGTGATTTCATGGTGCATTTGTGGACGACAGAGTGGCACGAGGTTCGGTTCTTTTCCAAATTTCTTTGATTTTGCCCTGTTATTCGTGATTCTACCGAATCTGCCATACTCGTCTGTCACGGCTTCGCGAGGCATGCCAGAGCCCTGCCCAGGCAGGTCATTTATCCCATCCTCATTCTTTACATTGGGGCCTTCTACTGTGACTTGGAAATTTGGTAGTCCCAGAATTGGTATTGTAATGGAACCGTTCCCGGCCCCCTTAGCTAGTTCTCTGGAGGGACTGGGTCATAACTTTGGCCCAGGCACCCAATACGAATTCGAAGTGCAGATTTCTCAACCACGTATTTCGGTTTCAGCCGGTATTAACGGAGAAAGGTCTATCTTTGTCTGTATCTTTGTTGTCTGTATTCTCCATTACCGTCGCTCCCAAAACAGAGGTTATTGAATTTCTTGTTTCTCTCTTTCTTTCAGCCTTATCTCTCTTTCTGTTTGCAGTTATATTACGACACAAAGGACCATTCAGCAGATTTCTAGCATCACATTCCATTCCATCCGTAATCTCTTTACTATTCAAACGGTTCCAAACATTTCCTTCCCTCCTTTAACTAAATTCAGCGTGATTGATCCTGTGATCGGAAAATTGTGGAATAGGGCATTTGATGAACAGTAGCTTGTATTTGTGTGTAAAAATAAAATGGGCATTTGCTTTCAAGCACGATTCTTTTGAAATTTAGAATTCCAAAAAAGGTCTTTAAAAACAAGAAGTACAGTCATAATAGAAAATAACGTTCCTATCAACTTCAGAATTTCATGGCATGTATCCTACTCAGATCACGTGGTATTTGATGTTCCTGATAAATAAATTTGCCTTTAAGGAGCATTAATACTTGTGTGTTCATGTAAATTCGCCTTTTATATCTGTACTGATATTGTGCCAGTCACTTCACATATTGTGCCAGTCACTTCACATATTGTGCCAGTCACTTCACATATTGTGCCAGTCACTTCACATATTTAATACTTCCGTGGATGTATATTTTAATATTATCCTACGACATATTCCTAAAGCATGATGCTCTGTAAATAGGATGTTAAAAATTCGTATTGTCTTCCAATTTATGGCAAAACGTTATGCGCTACTGAATGAGTATCCTGAACGTGGAGGTATTTTCCTCCGATGCGTTGGTACTCACCAACAGCATTACAAGTTTATCAAAAACCAGTAGATGAAAATATAAGTATTACCCCGTCTTGGACGCCTTAAACATTGTGAGATAACCTGAGGTTAGGGGAGTAATTAACTTCAAAGAAATATACGAAATATTTTCTCTTCCGCTTACATTTATGTAAATCAAAACTTGTCAGTTGATATGACTTTATGCACCGTTGGTATGTCTTTATTCGGTATTGTTTTGCACGCGTTAGATTGTAAATGTATGTGTTAGTCACATTCCACTAAGAGTCAACATGAAAGTGTCTTAATCTTCCGGAACATGACGTCGTATAATCTGGTTGATATATATCTGCGTTTGGAAGGAATATACAGTATCTGATGGTTGTTTGACCGTGCATCTTCCTCATGAAATAAAGTGAAATGCCAACTTGATGCAGCTAGGCAATTTTATTAATGTATTCTTAGCTCGACATGTTTCGTACATAAGCCTATCATCAGGAGCGCTAGATGTTGAGTTGCAGCATATGATTTTCTGCACCGAACTTTCTTTTTGCCACAAATATTTGATGATGTTGACACAGACGTATTCCAGAATTACAGGCAACACTGAGAGTGAAGTTGAGGTATTGTGGTTAAAAGTGCGTGCGTGGAAGTTGTGAGAAATAAAAATAATTATATTTGAAATGTAACCAAAAATGCTGAAGTGCGGGAATTACGACGTGTATCAACATCGTGTGAAGTCTGTGTCGTCGCCGCTACTCTGCAAATATGTTCCACGCTAAAGCTTCGCATTTGTTACGTCCCTGCAGATGGCTTATGTTTACTGATATTATTGTGAGCTTCGGAAATTTTATGTTCATGTAGCCACAAAATTTCTAGAAGAGAGAGACAATTAGAAATGATTGAACTTTTCGCCATATTAAGTCAGTTATTGTTAAAATGTTTGCCTGCAGGGCTCAGTAGATACGAATATTGTACAGCGGAGAAGTTCCTAATGAGAGGGACCTAGTTTTGTTGGCAGCGTTATGTGTGATGAAAGCCGACTGACAATTTGCAAAATGACGTTCAAAAGTCTGCACAGGTCACTTGCTGAAATATGTGGTTATGTACTTGAAGACAAAGAACGTCGCCCATAAAGTCGTGAGGGGTTCACCATCGGATCCAGACGTATCACGGTAGATGCTTTAAAATTATTTAATCAGGTTGAATTATCCCACTAAGGAGGTCCACTGTACAGGCACTCAAAATATTACCTTTGAAATGACACTTGATGTCAAAGGAATGCATCGGTCTCCATCGAAATATCCCGACCTCAAAATCTAAGGAAAAATTATTCCCGAAATTATTTTCGAGAATTCTGATTTGTCTTTTGGACGATTTTTAGATCCATTTCTTTAGCTTTTAAAACTTTTTGCAAAAGACGCGTTGTCTTTCTCTTAATGGCGTGGCTGAACGCGTGACTACAGCTGGGGTTTTTGGTCCGAAAAACAAGGCTTCGAAACGTCTTACGAGAAATTGAAGAGATAACAAAAAAAAAGTTTCAAGAAAGAGCTGCTGTGTTGGGGAATTTGCATCCTTTGCATAAAAAATCCACCAGTTTCTCACGTAATGTCTTGTTATCTTAAGCAGCTCTAAATATTTCGCATGCATGACCTTTAGGACAGTAAGCACGTCCCTCTCTAGCGGTGAGGCGTGGCTGGGAATGGCTCAAATGACGTACACTCCTCTCTGAATAACTATATTTCTTTACATTTTCGTGCCACAAATGTCACAGCTACACATTTCTATCATATACCCTGGCCAGAATAGTACCCATACAGTTTTTAGGCACTTCGGTATTTACAGACCCCCTAAGGGCCAAGTGAAACGTTTTACTGTGTTCCTATCCATGGACACGGTTTGCTCCTCTGTGATAAACGGCTTTAGTACATCAAAGACGTTTATCCGCCGTGACAACAGTTTCTAAGCAGTAATATCAACTGTTAAAAGCACAAAAATGATTCACTAAAGAGAAATTCGGTGTCACGAATGTTGCTGCAGGAAACATTATTGATTACAACAGATGGTGGATATTGCCTTGTGAGTAGATGGTGCTTGTAACTGACTTGGCAGAGGAGTGGCACATAATCAGAACCGTTCCTTCTCTGTATTGCAGTTCAGTGAATTCGTATTAAATTCAGATTTCATAGGAATATTAAAAGTACAGTATAATTCGGTGATGGACTCAACGTACACTTCTGGTAGAACTGTGTCTGTTGTAGCTCGCCTTTCTTTGGAAAAGGCCTGCAGTGACCAAGTGTCTATTAATGGAAATGAAATGGAAGTAATGAGAAAATGATTTAACTTCGTAAATGAAGACCACAAAATTTGTAACCAGAGGATTCAGAAGAATCGGCCTTTGACTGTGATTGTTATTTGTCGAAATTGTGTGGAAATACCTTACTTCAATTTGCTTCTTCTGCTGATGGTTTGTTTTGTAAAATATCTAAGTACATAAAAGATTTTTGTATTAATAAATTTTAGAAACTGAAAGGGAGCTGTATATATATTTTTTTATTCGTTTTTTAATCGGAAAGAAGTTGTTTAAAAAACAAACACTAATTTTCACGAAATTAGATGTATTTTGAAGTTCGAAATATTTTCATAAATTTAATACAATTCTTTTACAGACGGAAGGGGCAGATCACGCTCCTGTACAGATTTTTGTTTCGTCTTCTGCACGTTTGGTACCACTGGCAATGTGTTTTCTTTGCCAACATCCTCTTTAGAGTACTGTCTCTTTCGCTCTTGAGACCCGTGCCCTATCTGTTTTGCGTTCCCGTTTTTGGCCAATTTTCATGCAGCTTTTCGACGCTGTTACGCTGTTGGAGGCCACCCCAACCTATATGTAATACATTGCACATACGCACGAAGCGTGAGGGCTGTAATATTTAGAACGTAGTGACGGAGTTGGCAGAATCTCTGTGCTGCGAAGCGGAGTACCCCATTTTCAGACTTGGTTATTAAAATTGACATGAACTGATAAAGTTGAGTGAGAGTTTCCAATTCTGTGTGATTGACTGACATGCCGATCGACAGGCATAGTGAAGCTAACTGTGGACAATAGCAACTGTGTTGCGACTTTTATTTATGAAGTCCTCAGAATTAACTGCCGTTTCGAAACACATATATAACGCTTTGGTAACCGATTCCGGGTATTCGGGTTCGACATTGGAACAAAATAACTCCATCCTAAGCAAATCGCTTCCTGCTCCGATCCGCACACCCAACTTCCCAGAGCGAACAAACAAACAAACAAACAAACATACATACATACAAGCAAACAAACAAAAACATTAGCCCAATGTTGCGAGGTTCTTGACATAATAGTAGTGGCTTAACCAGTGAAGAAATTCTTATCTTTCACAAGCAAAACGACAATGGCCATCTTCAGAAGTGTCCACTATCTTCTTTTGTTCTGGGTCAGATAATTTAAACCCACATTCTCTCAAACTACGTCTTGAGATTTTGTTTTAATACCTTGTTTCTTTGTACTCTTGTTCTTCCAAGTGTTCTCTTCCCATCAGTTTATGTCAGTCCACCCACGTGCTTGCAAGTGGACGTTTTCCAAGAGGACTGCCCACAACAATTTGGTATGCATTCTTTGTCTCTTCTGTGAAACATCCATGATGAAATTAAGGGAGAATCATTTCTGCAAATAGCTTTAACCTTATTCAGTTTGTAAGTGACTACTTGCCGAAACGTGGTACGTCTGAAGGGTAATTATGCACGTGGCTCTGCCCGTTGATGCCTTCCGGCAATACTGCTACATAATTCATGGTGTTCTTTTTTATCTTGTGCTCACTCCATCTTGCTTGAGTTCAGTTTTTTCTCGACACTGATTTCGTCTTTTAAAGTAAGGCATATTTTTATACTGAAAACGGCTGTCAGAACTGAAAATTGCTTTATTCTGTTATGCTGTGCAGTTTTGTAGACTTGTATCCATCGATGTAACGTCCTGCCTTCTGTTAAGGGTAGGACAGTGTTCGACTCCCAGAGTAGTCAATAATTTATACATATTTTTTATAGACCGCGTTTTGGAAAGTATACATACATACATACGTAATACATACATACTTACTTATTTACTTACTTACTCACTTACTTACTTACTTAATTACTCCATGGAGCATAGTACTTCTTGAGAAGCTAACAGGTTTTCAGCTAGTCAAGAAATTCCCCGCATTTTATGCAAACCGAAGGTTCATTACCGCAGTCACAAGTGCCCGCCACCTGTCCCTATCCTGAGCCAGCTGGAGCCAGTCCATACCCCCACATCCCACTTCCTGAGGATCCATCTTAATATTATCCTCCCGTCTACAACTGGGTCTCCCAAGTGGTCTCTTTCCCTCAGTTTTCCCCCCATACGCGCTACATGCCCTGCCCATCTCATTCCTTTCGATTTTATCACCCGAACGGTATTGGGTGAGGAGTACAGGTCATTAAGCTCCTCATTATGTAGTTTTCTGCACTTCCCTGACACTTCGTCCCTCTTAGGCCCAAATATTCTCCTCAGCATCCTATTCTCAAACACTCTCAGCCTACGTTCCTCCCTCAGTGTGAGCGACCAAGTTTTGGAAAGTATGTGGAATGAAAGCAGCCTACGAACTGCATAATAAAACGTTTCCGGAACTAATTTTCTCCTTAACTTCGTCAACGAATTACATTTGTGTATGCGTTATTTTTAGATTCCTAAATCTGTAAGCATTCTAACTTGGTATTTTTACATTTTGGCACACAGGTCTACTCGTACTCTTTCTGTGTAGCCGTTCTAAGTTGCGTATCGTGATAACTTGTTTAGGTTTCCTCTATTTACTTCTAGACTAAATTCTTTGTTGTTCTGTAGGAAACTTACTGTATTTTCCTTGGCAATTTTTGTATTTCCCACAATAAATGAACATTCTGCTTCTGATAAACGTTGGAGACTTAGTCGCCACGAAGTTTTACAATTCAGTATTATCGCCTAACATCTGCCATCATTCACGCGGTTTAGGAAACACGCAGCAGCAGGACTACAAAATTTTAAATCAGTTTACTACACAAAATATAACTATGGAAAACTACATTGTCAAATATATACCTGAAAGCAGGTATATGCTGTTGAAATGTAATTGTGAACAGAGTTATGCTGTCAATGTTTAACTCTAAGCAAAGATTTTCTATCTTAAGTTTTACCTGTAAGCAGGATTGTGCTTTCAGAATATTAACTGCCCTTTCCCACCTTCATTTTTCAATGTAATGAATCTTAAGACCAATATTCGCGGAGTACAACCAACAAGATGCAACGTTTCACAATTTATTTATTTCTGTAAGACGCTCTACATGTTTCAGACGGTTTTTCCGTCCATCATCAGGAGCCTCACGGCTAGCAGCAGGTCTGACAAATACCTGACGCTGTATGTGCAGTTTTGAGCTCCTGATGATGGACGGAAAAACCGTCTGAAACATGTAGAACGTCTTCAGGAATAAATAAATTGTGAAACGTTGCATCGTGTTGGTTGTACTCTGCGAATATATTAGCGATGCACGGACCTATGCATGTTAAATCTTAGGACCAAATTCTCAGCATTCAAAAGAACATCACTTCGCGCTTTGTGGCTTCTGAAGTGACCGGACTTGCTTTCAGTAACGTTTGCAATCTGTTTTGAATGTTCAGTTACTGGGACTACCGAACCGTTGGTACTTTGTTTCGGCGCAATCCAACCTTTAATAAGATACCTTTAGTGTTGCATAAAGCTTCATGACCATTGGAATTATTCAGTATTTAGACTTTATCCATCACTGTGTGTGTAAAATGGAAACAGAATGAACGTTCCTTGGAGAGGATCTGTTTCCGTCCGAACGCAAGAGAGTAATGGGAAGTCATAGTCTGGGCGATATTACGTTTTACCTGAGGGGTGGACACCAATTCTATCCTTGGTACGTTGCTTTTGGCATTCTTTTAAAAACGGGACGATGGACAAATCCACACGGTGAATGATATCAAGTGTGACGCACCTTCCTCACAATCCTGTGCTATGCTGTGGCAATAGCAGGGAATGTTTCTAGTGTATATTTTTTTTGTGCGTGGGGCGTATGGTTTATGTATACGACGTTTATGAATTTTACTGAGTTCGCAGCCACAGGTGTAGTAGACTTTGTTTTTAGTCTGATATCTTCTGCCTACTTCAGTGTAGGTGTCGAACATTATCTTCGCACTGGAACACGCATAATGAAACACACAATCGGTAGGACTCTGCTGGACGAGGTATCGGCCCGTCGCAGAGGCCTCTGCCTGACAACACACAACAAGAGACAAACTTTCTTGCCCTCCGGCGGGATTCGAACCCGCAATTTAAACATGCGAACGGCGGCAGTAGAAATGCTGTCATTTAAAGAGTGGCTTAATTCAGCATGATGTAAGAAGCCAGACTACAGTGTTTATCATAAAACAGCCACATTACACCCAAAACCTGAAACGTCGCACTTCTGTGTGTCACGTACACCTCAGGCATTATGGCAGGATTGTCTTTAGAACCTCAGTTTATTAATTACCTTAATTCTGCACAGAAATGTGACTTTTAAGCCACGTAGGCTCTGTACGGGTAATTCAGTTGTTTCTTGTAAAGTAAAATAAAGGTGACTCCCTGCACACGCGATTAAGGCATCTGAGGGCGTGGAGGTAGGGCTATAAATCTGCTTTGTACACCTAACGATTATATATAAGGATCAACGTAACAGAAAATAGGCTACTGTTCAGTTACCGCAACCTATTGGATCTCCAGTCGTGTTTCATGTAAGAGTCACGTTAATGACTGAGCTGTGTTTGCTGGGCCTGCACATACCTTAAGTCGACGGAATTTATTTTCTGTGAAATGTGTTTCATATCCTTGTTTGTTTTAAATTGGAGTTGATCTCTCTGCAGACATTTAAAAAAAAGTCGGAAGACGTACGCATGACATATCTAATATCGCGTCTTCGGTCCCGTGAAATGTCTAGTGACGGTACTATAATCCAGGCTGATCTCCTTTATAGCACTGTTGCTACGATACAGAGAAAACTCCATAGGGATATACTATCTGGAGCAACCGGCTTCGATTTTTGGCATACTATTTTGAATTATTCCTGCTTTAATTACATTTTCCTAACCTGCGTCCGGTTGTATAATGTGATAGCATGTTCGCATGTTCAGGACGGAGTAGAGATGCAGAAAGCGCTGGATACATATAATTGGAATGCGAACGCTCCTGCATGACTATAAGCGGATCGGCCTGTATGTTAACTGGCCATTACAATTATTTCATACAAATGAAAATTGAAATGATTACTCAGGGTTTCGTAAATCTTTCCAGTCCCAAATTTCACTAATGTCCTTTCCATTGTTCCGTAGTCACATGTGTACCGACGGGCAGGGCGACTGGGACAGACGCTCCGCAGGTAGTAAATGAAGAAGCTTAAAAGAATTCCCAAAGGTTCTTTAGAACCGGTAGGCTATCCTTTTAGGTTTGCTATGGTTTCCCAGACGCTTAGCAGAAAAGCCACGATAGTTCGGTTTGTTTTATATGTACTTTGTGTAACTTCTAGTTACCTTCTCTACATTTCTTCCCATATTCTGTGCTATACCTAGTTCGACGTTCAGTTGATACAACTTGCTGCCCAGTAAGCGGTCACTATAGCTACCATCCTGCAAATATCAGCTTTGCCCGAATTTCGGATTTGCCACAGCGATGTTGCTGTAGATCCCAGTCTTCTGGGATGTGACTCCATGTAGATCGATTAGAATCCACCAATCTTTCGTAGAAACTGACTGCTTTTCTTTGTTACGTCTATAATGCTACCGAACTGCTGATGTAGTCTGTTTGCTGACTTTAACAGCGTGGCGACTGCCCATTTAAAATACACACAGCTATACGTTGGACAGAGTGTAGCAATATTTTCAAGTTTTCAAAATTAATTTCTGGCTGATTTTTTAGCTTGCTAGTTACCACACCTTGAACTTTTACTCGAAAATATGTACTGTAAATACAGCTTTAATTAAATGGGGACAGAATACATTTCCAATTGAAGTACACGATACGTGTAAACAGACAAGTAAAAATGTGTGTTTGAAGGTAGCCATCTTATTGTGCTTTCGTGTAATTAAAATATAAACTATAAAAGTTATTTCATAGAACACAACGGGGATGACGAACCTGATGATTATTTTATTTTCATTATTTATTGTAAAAATTTTTCGATTCTGAATGATCATCACCAGGCTAAATACTTGTTAGAACACTTATAATAAAACCAACTATATTCACTAATTTATAATAAAACCAACTATATTCACTAATTTATAATAAAACCAACTATATTCACTAATTTATAATAAAACCAACTATATTCACTAATTTAT
>Ga0123353_10011656_pt1 | contig 12407 bp, 9 predicted proteins | sample TergutLab28metaG_3_FD_92763 | JGI IMG/M metagenome (GOLD analysis project Ga0123353, IMG submission 92763) | Labiotermes labralis P3 segment gut microbial communities from Petit-Saut dam, French Guiana - Lab288 P3 | ecosystem: Host-associated > Arthropoda: Insects > Digestive system > Gut ... | reverse complement strand
CGTTCTGCGGCACATCAAAAGCGGTGTGCTTAAGTTCGGCGACTGCGGGTTTGGAACTGATACTCAGGCTTTTCGGAGTTGGAGAAGGTGACGAAGTAATCACTTCCGCATATACCTACACAGCTTCCGCCAGTATAATAGATCATGTCGGAGCCAGAGTTGTCCTTGCCGATACAGGCAAAGACTCATTCGAGATGGACTATGACAATCTGGTTGGGCTTATTAATGAGCGAACAAAAGCAATCATCCCGGTGGATTACGCCGGGGTTATCTGCAATTATAGCTTGTTATTTGGCATACTAGACAGCAAAAAGGAGTTATTTCGCCCAAAAACCCCTATGCAGGAGCGTCTTGGCAGGGTTCTGGTTCTTGGGGATGCTGCTCATTCTTTCGGAGCGAGCAGAAACAGCATTATGTCAGGAGCGCATGCTGACTTTACCGCGTTCTCATTTCACGCTGTAAAGAGCTTTACCACAGCAGAGGGCGGAGCTGTTACATGGACTGACTTGATAGCCGATTATGATGAAATATATCGACAGTTTATGCTGCTCTCTCTTCATGGCCAAACTAAGGACGCACTATCAAAAACAAGTGCCGGAGCTTGGGAATATGATATAGTCGCTCCGTATTACAAATACAACATGACGGATATCATGGCATCTATAGGACTGGCTCAGCTGCGCAGGTATGAAGGAATATTGAAACGACGTGCGGAAATTGTTGATATGTATAATAAACTGCTTGACGTTGATGATTTTAGTATACTCAGACATACAGGAGATGATTTTGATTCATGCAAACATTTATATATTGTGAGGATAATGAATAAAGGGGAGTGTTTCCGAAACAAGGTGATCGAAAAGATGGGGGAAGCCGGAATTGCAACAAACGTCCATTTTAAGCCGCTACCCATGCTGGCGGCATACCGAAATCTTGGTTTTGAAATTGACGACTATCCGAATGCATTTTCTCAATATGAAAACTGCATTTCCCTGCCGCTTTACTCACTTCTGACTGATGACGAGGTATACTATATCACCGACAATTTTTGTCGAATTGTACGGGAGTTACAGTCGGGAACAGGCACAGATTATGCGTGAGAGTAAAGTGCCTGATAAAAAGGTTAATGAAAATAAAACCGGGAACGCCAGGCTTTCCGGTGAAACGCAGTTATTGAAGACTAAAAAAAACACGCTTTTTTTTAAGCGGCTGTTTGATATAGTTGTGTCGACTATGAGTCTTGTTGTTTTATCGGTATTTTTTCTCATTATCGCCATTATAATCAAGATAGACTCCGGGGGTCCTGTTTTTTACAGACAAACACGGGTTGGGAAAAACGGCAAATTGTTTAGGATACTAAAGTTTCGCACAATGGTTGTAGACGCGGACAAAATCGGGCGTCAAATAACTGTCGGAGCAGATCCCAGGATAACAGGCGCGGGAAGGTTTCTTCGCAAGACTAAGATGGATGAGCTTCCACAGATAATTAACATAATTATCGGCGACATGAGTTTCGTTGGTCCACGTCCTGAAGTCCCGAAATATGTAGATCTTTATAATGAAACACAGCGGCAGGTGCTGCTTGTCAGACCTGGAATCACAGATATTGCGTCTATTGAATACAGGAATGAAAGCGACGTCCTTGCGGGGAGCAGCGATCCGGAAAGAATGTATGTCGAGGAAATAATGCCGATAAAACTAAATTACAATCTGCGGTATATAAACAGTATTTCAATATTAGGTGATATAAAGCTGATCATATCAACGGTACTAATAATTCTGAAATGACTTTTAGAAGACTTTTCTGACAGAACCGGACTAAAGCACAATAAAGTCCACTATATCCACATTTCAATAACCGACATTAATTTCCTCGTCAATATGCTGAAATCGAAATCTCCGGCGCCGTTTCTGGCATTATCGCAAAGCTTATTATATTCTTCCTTGCTTATGCCTTTAAGATATAAAATAGCCTCCGCCAGCTTCTCCGGTGTGCTTTCGACAACCGAAAAGCCGCAGTTATACTTGTCAATTATACAGTAACCCATCTTAACATTCGATATAATAGGTTTACCGGACGCCATATACTCAAAAAGTTTGTTTGAACTATTGCCGCGGGTCCAATTGTACCGATCGGCAGTATAATTTAAAAGATTCACCGAGGATTTGCTTAGCACATACGGAATATATTTTCTGTTAACATATCCTTTTAAACGGATATTCTCAAGCCCCTCTGCTTTAATTTTCTTTGAGATTTTTTCAACTTCAGAACCATCGCCATAAACTAAAAACGATATGTCTTTGTAGTCTTTTAGTATCGACGCTGTGTCTACTATATTCTCCACATTATTAAAGGTTCTGATCGTACCTGTATAGACAACTTTAAAACTGTCATTATCCAAATCCGGGTCATTAAGTACATCCTTTTGAACAGAAGTATTAAAGCGCTCTATGTCTATTCCGTTATTTATATAAAAACACTTGTTAAGGTCGATTACTCCGCCTTGAGCGGTATCCCATTTATGCTCTTTGATGTAATCCACATCGCCTTCCTTCGTAAAAATTAATCCATCAGCATGTGTGTATAGCCAATGCTCAAATGAAACTAATATTCTTCCCGGAATGCTCTTCTCACTTCTCCCTGATTGCATAAAAACCGCTTCAGGCCACAAGTCTCTTACTTCACACAGGCAAGGAACCTTATATTTTCGTGCGATACGGATTCCTGCAAATAATGATAATAAGTGCGGGCTGGAAGCAATAATCAAATCAGGTGTTCCAAACTCATTGGAAATTGTTCTTGATACGCTAAACAGCCGCATCATGAAACTGAACATATTGATGATCCTATCGACTCCATTGTGTTTATAAGCCGTTGTTTTTAAAAAAATAAACCGGACGCCTTCTTCAAGAAGGGTAATATACTTTTCTTTATGCTTAATCAGATTCTCACCGGAGAAATGAAGAAACGCTGACGAAAAGACGATATTTCTATATCCGTACTCCTCAAGGTTCCTTGCATAATGAAAAGGTCGTGTAAGACCACTCATAGAAGGAGGCGTACTATAATGATGGAATGTCCAGATGTTCTTACTCAAAAGAGACCTCCTTATGAAAAATTTGTATTGCGGGGAGTAAAGGTAACTTCTGATCAATAGGGTTGTAAGCTGTTTTCAGGCGGATATTTTACAACCTTTTAGCCTTTTCTCTAAACGCCGGACGGCGGAGTACATTTTAATCACAGCCGGGCGAAAAGGACGGATAAACCTCCATATGTTTACAAGAAGAATATACATCCGGTCGTTTTTCCTGATCGTCTTCCCTTTTCGTATGATATAGTCCACCAACGCGAGGATCTCCTCGCGTTTTAACGGACCCTCGACCCCTGTATTCCCGTCTCCAAGGGTAAATATGCCTTTTTTACTGATGCGGCATATCCGGTGCAGCACAAATATCCCGTTTTCGATTTTATATAAAACAATGTCGTTTCGCTTATATTTGTACTCGCTATCCGGTATTGACAGTACAGCCTCATCCCTCCCTCCGCAGAGGAAAGGAACCATGCTTTTCCCTACAGGGCAGATTTTAAACCGGTATCCTTCCCGTAAAAGCGGCTCTATAGCGGCAAACCACTCTTCGGCACGGATTAGTTTTTCAGGTTCCAAATAACTCATGATGGGCGATCCTTACTGCGTCACGGTCAGGCCGGCATTTCAAAAGATAGCAGGCAACCTCCCGCGTCATATATTCTACAGTGTCCATAGTCTTATTTACAAGATCTTTATCCCAAAAAGGCATATAACATCGCGCCGACAAACGCATGAACGCATCCAGCGCGCCCAATTTTTCTATACTGTTTTCCGGGGCTCGTTCAATGAACACGATTGCGCTGACCGGTAGGGTTTTATTTATATACTCGTTTGAATCCCCGCACCACGGAGCGCCAAAAACGAATGGACAGTCATCCAGCACCCGGCAGAACCCGTTATCGCCGTTTATTATTTCCGTCCCCGGGAACACTTCCTGCCAGAAATGGGCATGGGTTGACTTCCCTGTTTTGGTAACTGCGGAGAACAGTACTCCATTACCATTGTAGTTTATCACACAAGAATGCAAACACAAACCCCTGTCTACAGCCAGTCTCCCTGTAAGTATCTTGCGGATTTCCGTTACAATTTCACAGTTGATTAACGTCTGTTTTTCAAAATCGGCGTGCAGGCTGCAAAATGAGGGCTCAATATTAAGAATGCATTCAGAATAATCATTATTCACTATTATTGAAGAAACAACTTCGCCCTGAGTATGTAAAAAATGTGTTGAGCCGCCGAGCTTATATGTCCTGTTCAAGCTGCTCTCAACAAGTAGCTGGGCACCGTCCGGAAGTATACAGGCTTCCTCATAGTCTTTAGCGATAATCGTAAAGGTCATATGCGGCGTTGCGGCAGGGCAGGTAAACTCATTGAATCTATCCCATATCATATATTCCGGAAAATCTAATAACCCTATAACATATCCTGAGATACTGTAATGATCCATTAATTCGTCCTTTTAAGCGATATAGCAAGAACAAGCACGAACATGCTTTAATTAGAATGTTCGTGCTCTCCTGCCGGTCAGGCGATATGCGCATCCATCGCTTGATGTTCTTGATGTGATTTACGAACCACCGGGATTAGCGTGTCTGGAATGCTCATCATTCATCTCACCACAGCTAACGCATGGCTTTGAATCGTCGCCGGGGTTGAACTCTGTGCACCAGAAGCAGCCAAACTTATCGTTGTTTGTATTCTTGCTGCATGCGGTGAAGACGTTCTCGAACTGGGCGAATGTCCTGCTCTCCAGTCCCGGTTTTGCATAAGTCTTCTTCATGTATATCTCTCCTTTCACAGTAATTATTAATAACGGTTGATCACCAATTATTACAGTGGCGTTGAGTAGCGTACGGCTCTCACCTTTGACAGCTCGCATAACCACTCCGACTTTTCCTCAAAGGCCCCTGTGTCAGCCTGCATATATCCGGGGCAGTTGGGGCAACTATCTTCCACTAGCTCGCAATCATAACATTCTTTCGGGTGTTTGATATCCATAAACAGCTTCGGGAGACGGTTCCATGCCGGAATAAATCCCTCCTCCAGCGGTAGGGTGTATGGTGATTCGAAGGTTCCGCAAGGGAGCATTTTACCATCCCAGGTTATCCAGTACATGCATTTTGACGCGAGGCAGGAGATGATTTCCGGTGGTAAGTGCATCCCAAAGTCCCTGTCCGGAGATAACGACTTAAAAAACTCTTCTACTTCAGGGTCTACCGGGTCTTTCTCGGACTCGTCAAGGCTTAAGTAGTATCTGTGATTTACTTCATCTAGATCCAAGCACTCTTCCGGAGTCATACGACACGTCGCCGCTCCCGAGTTTTCTACACGGGTGGAGCCGAAAACCAGGTAGTTGATCGCGAAACGTTTTGTGAAGCGGTTGGCGACAGCCCGTAATTGATCGAGTTCACCCATGTTGTCCTTTATAAATGTGGAGCGTACTTCAAGATTCGTCGGGATTTTTGAGAACATTTCGATCCCGTTTACGGTCTTTTCAAACCCTGTGGAGTCGCCGCAGATTTTTTCATAGGTTTCGGGGCTTGCGCCGTAAAGGGTGACGGCTACTGCTGTTGGCGGATATTTCGAAAACAAATCAAAATATTTATCAGACATGAGCGTCGCGTTTGTATTGAGTGTGATGATGAAACCCATTTGACAAAGTTCTGAATATATTTCGGCAAAATCCTCTCGCAACAAGGGTTCTCCGCCGGTAAGCAGCAAATTAAGAGATCCTGCGTCTATTGCATGGCGGGCAATTTCTATCCACTGCGCTGCTGTTAGTTCCCTGCCCTGTTTCTTCGCCTGAGCTGCGCTGAGAGAGACATAACACATTTTGCATCTTAGATTACATCTTGCCGTCAGTTCAAAAGTAGCGCTAAGGGGAACATGCAACCTGGCGGCGTGTGCGGCAAAAGTTTCTGCCTGTATTTCCCACTTTTTTGCGCTTGTATTGTGACTCTCTGATGACGTCATTCTTCCAACGCCCCATTTTTCCGGACACGCGCGAGGAACTCTTCCAAATCTGCTTTTGCGGTGTCGGCGTCAATATCGTATTCGTCCAGAATTGAAGCTAAAACTTCACCAAAAGTGTAATCATCCTGCAGCATATTCCAGACGAATAATCCATGCTCATTCAGAATCATCATACCCTTAAATTCGATTACACGTTCTCCTATGGGAACGACCACATTGGTCCCGGCTATTTCGCGCAGGAGGAAACCGTCTTTTATTTTCACAGATTGCCTCCCCAATTCCAGCGGATGTTAATCGCATAATCAAATTATAAACAAGTATGTGTAAATAGTCAATATTTCTATCAGGAATGTAAGAAAAAAAGGTGAAAAAATGTTATCGTTCAGATGTATTCACAGTTTGCAAAAAAAGAGCACAAAACCCTGACCCCTGAGACAAAAATCAAAAGCCGGGGCTCTGTAATGGATCATTTCCTGTAGTAATTTTCGCATCTGTATACTCCATATCTACTGTATCTGAAAATATAGTGTAATATATGCTCATAAACCAAGTTATATATGAGGCGTATTTGCATTATATCATGACATAACAAAAAGTGCTTGAAGGTTAATTAAAATTAACCAATTAACACTTTTGTTTCGTTAAAGTATCAATTTTTAAAACTTCTGTACCGAGTAGTACATTAACTCAAGCATATCGTTATCTTTCAATAAGAGCTATGGATATATAATCCGGGAATGTAATAAAAGCGGCGGAAAAATGCGATTAAATTTATTGCAAACTAACCCGGTATCTGCGATAATGATTTTCATCTTCACTACGGAGAAAAACAGTGGAAAATTACTCAAAACACAACAAAAAACGCCTATGCGTTTTCCCGGTGATCCTGCTCCTTTTTATCCTCATGATAGCTTTGCTGCTTATTGACAGTAACTTCCGGATAGTGACCACCAAGTATGAGCTGTACTTCTCAAACCTTCCGGAATCGTTCGACGGATTCCGGATCGTCGTCCTGGCTGACATCCATGATAACGAGTATGGGAAGGACAACGAAAGGCTTCTATCGCGCGTACGTGAAACAAATCCTGATATAATCGCTATAGCCGGAGATATTCTTAACGCTCATAATAGTGCTCGCTCACTTGCGGAACAGCTTAAATCGGCTGAATCCCTGATCATCAGTCTGACCCCAATCGCTCCGGTTTACTTCGTAACCGGTAATCACGAGATGACCTTTAGCGACGATGAGCTGGAAAGCCTGTTTTTAATGCTTGATATACAGGGCGTCCATTTACTGCGAAACGAGTACACTCTTCTCATATCCGGCGGCGATTCTATAGTTCTTGCCGGGATCGATGGGAAAACAGGGTCGGTAGCACGAAAGAAAGCAGAGTTGTTCATCGAAGACATGTTTGCATCGGTGGACGGCGCTTTTGTTGTTGTGCTCAATCATTACAACCAATATCCCGAGTTTTTTGTTGAGGCCGATATTGACCTGATATTGAGCGGGCATGCACATGGGGGAATAATCAGGCTGCCGTTTACTGACGGCTTGGTGGGACCGAACCGCGAATGGTTGCCGACGCATACCAGTGGTGTTTATATGTTGGGGAACACAACCATGCTTGTATCGCGCGGTCTGGGCAATGCGACGGGTATGCCAAGATTTTTAAACAACCCGCATATCGCTGTAGCCGTGCTGCGAAGCGCTTAAGTCACACAGAAATTATTTCGACACAAGAACTGTAAACACTGTGATTGCCTTGCACATAGTTACACTGTAACACTGTTTAGAGAGGTGGTGTCAGGAATCACGAGCATATTGCCCAACACCATTTCGGATTCCAGCGTATAGTCTTTGCACAAACAAGAACTCGGAGTGAATGTCATTTCACCGAACACAGCCCTGCCGGCTATATCATAAAAGTCTATTCGTACGAAAGGAAAGGGCTTGGAGAGAATTGTCGCTGCTTTTATCATTTCATCGAGAGATTCCGGTCTGTTTATGTGGAATGAAGTGTCAGCGCTCTTGCGATAATGCAGTTTTTCCCATGAACAATCATAGCATTGTATTTTGTGGGAAACATCTGTTCTTTCATACACAACGAGGATAAACTCAGGCACACCGTTAAAACAAAACAACTTATAGTCATTCAATCGATTGTTGCCGTCATCCTCAAGATACTTTTCTATTATAATATTTGGAGGTATTTTCAAGTAATGAGGTTCGCATGAACCATAGCCAAATCTTTTTCTGAGAAGTCTATTGTATTTTTTCTTAATAAGCTTGATATCTATATCATTTTTGTCTGTGCATAACGTGGCGTCGCCATAACTGAAGTTCGTTTTTATAACGAACTTCTCAGGCAGTTTATCTAAATCTATTTGTTTAGGAGAGGTCAAGACCTGGTAAAGTTCGTTGAGCATATGCTCCATGCCGCATTCTTGCAGATATTCGCGAACCCTGTATTTATCGGCGCATTTGATTACCAGGTCGTTATTAGCGTAGTCAAATAATTTAAGCCAATGCAACTTATCTTGAAACAATACCGGACTATTCAGATCAATATTTCGTCCAAGTTTTTGTTTGCACAAGTAGCGAGTTTGCATTATTGGGGATATGCGGTACAGCAATGGCATCGTGCGGGATCTTAACCTCTCCTTTAATTTTAACATGATTACTCCATTTGAAAGTATACAATCGCAAATGTAATTGATTCGGGATATTTGATTCAGTCTGCGTTCGATGGTACCTCTGTTAAAAACGCCTCTTTCGCTTAATCCAAATTAATGCCCCAACTATAATTATCAATACAAATCCGGTTGTCAAAAGAACTGCAAGTAATGGGAACTCGTTGGGTTCCGGAGAGTCGTCGAATATCACGGGCGGTTTCTCGATGAGCGGTATATCAGGATCGACAACAGTGACGTCATCTCCATCCGGTACAGGATCACCTTGCGAACCCAGGCGGTTATTGAGTTGTTGGATATAAAGGCTGCGTGGCATGTTATTCCTTTCCGGAGTCACATGCGAACCGATGCTGTATTCATATGCAGGGAAGTTTGGAACCATACCGCCATTAAGACCGGCGGCTCCCATGTTCACTGATGCCTGCCGGAACGCAACCCTGCCGTTAGCATCGATACCGGTTCCCAGAAGGTTGGTAGCGGGGTCGAACTTATGACCTATCACATAGTTTGGAGTAACCAGCGGCTGCGAAACAGTAAATGCACCCGTGCAGTTATACACAACATAGTTCACTCCGGAGATACCTTGTGAAGTACCCCAGCTCCATTGATTCTGGATCGCTATTCGTGACGTCACATTGTCATACAACCCGCCGGTTGACCAGCGCAAATGTGGTTCGGATGTTGATGAGGGGTAAGATTCGGTTGTGTCAAGAAACACATTTGGACCGGGCAATCCTGCAGCAAATGCAAAAGCGTGCCGTGCATGTCGTGCTGTAAGACGTTGCATGAATATATGAGACGAGCTTCCTGCGATATGGAATGCGTAACGTCGTTCTCCCTGCCTCTGCTGACTCACAGGGTCCAAACTGTAACCATCCTGTACTGTAATATTTCGCGATCTGCCTCTGGTTTCAACTGTCCTGTCAAAATGATAAGAAATGAAGTTACGTACCCATCCATTTTTTACATTATTCATTCCAACAAATCGTCCGGCATGGTTTTCATCGTTATAAGCATTATATGTAGTGCCAAATGAGCTTACCGACGGTTTAGTTTCATCTGAAAAGTGGGTGATTCCCTGTATTTTTTCAACTCCTACATTGGATAATCGGTTGTCGGAGGTTAATTTTATCACACGGGAAAGTCCCCAACGCATATCGAGGTTGTCGGGCAATGGATCTTCAAAAGTAAGGATATTGTTGGCATAATCGATTGCGGCGATTACATGTTCTGAGGCGTCAAGTTCTACAGGTCTGGATAACCAGTTTGAATTACCATCAACCCTGTCCATATACATAGCTCTGACCCAGCTTTCATTATTGCTTTTACGAACATGAACAAGCTCTCCAACTCTAAACCCGGCAACGCTGGATACATGTACACTATTCTGTCCGGCTCCGACATACTGATCGTGTATCAAAACCGCAGCTCCCAGTGTAGGCGCATCACCGATAAAGTTAATTAGTGTATTTGCCTCACCGGTTGTCCACGGTGAGCTTTCCTCTGATATATGTCCGGAAAGCCCTGCGAACGTCGGGTCAACTACCCATGTAGCTATGAGTTTGGTTACACCCGGCTCAACACTCTCGTTTGCTCTTTGCACATTTATGGTATTACCATTGCGTACAATCTGAGATGGTTTACCTTCTCCTGCTCCACGTAAAACTACACCTGAAGAGCGCACATACAGAGGGCCGCTTATCCGGTACACACCTTCTGAAAGATATATGGCTCCGCGGAATCCATTTACTAATGGTCTGGCAGATACTTGATCTATAGCATTTTGAATCATACTGCGCGCATCATTTTGCGGATTTGAGAGAGGTTGGAGTGTCACAACGGTCTGAACAGTTGGGATCGGAATCTCACCTCCGCCATATCCGACGCGAGAATAGTCCATGATTCTGTTGCCCTTGTAGTCAGGAAAATACTGTAGTTTGCCATCGGCTCCCAGCTGGATGGCAGGGAACACATTTGATCTGCTATCGGGAGACGTGTTAGCTACATTCGCGTTGCCGGAGTTATTGACGTTCGGCGTAGAACGATAACGTTGGAAATCATCAATGGCAGTGAAGTAAAAAGTGTCATAAAATACTGTGATATCAACTGCCAGCTCAAAAACGGCTCTGTATGTGCCTCTTGCGAGCGTAACTGAGTCAGGAAATTTGAGAATCGTATTACCATCCGGTACCGAAGTCTGTTGTATCGATGCAACCTGAGTTCCTGACGGGCCATAAAGCTTACCTGAAATAATAACGTCTCTTTTTGCGTTGGTGATATTAAAGGCCGGGAATTTATCTGTTGTTCGAGTAACATCGACCAGAGCGGGTTGTCCTATAGTTAAGCTCATTCCGGAGTATACCGGTGTTATCATTGCAAAACCGCTGCCCGGGTGGTTCAGAAAATAATCTGCGTATGGAGTTCCATCCGGAGCAGGTCGTGCAACTTCTTCATACTCAAATGATTGCGCAGGAAAAATCTCCCATTGCATCAACCTGACGTCACCGGTACCCTTAGTCGATTTGACGACTACATATCTAATATACTTTGCGGTTATTGGTTCCGGGAAGTTCCACACTACCCTGCCGGTTGACAAGCGGCGAGCTTGCTGCGATTCTTTAGCTGTTACGATTTTTGTCCACGTTTTATTATCGTTGCTTGTTTCAATCGTATATTCCAGCGTATCGTTGCTTGTAAAGCCTATTTGACCGTGGAGAACGAGCGATTGGAATGTTACGCTCCCTGCTGCCGTGTCAGTATAATCGAGTCCGATGATAATATTTCCTCCACTGGCGACTTCTCCGGGCTTGTTTCCTGAATTGCCCTGCACCCGGGGGGTATCGCCAAAAGTAATACCGTCGAATGCGTTTGTCATAGGATTAGCGCTGTTCCAACTGCTTATCCTAAATATTTTTGGTACATCCCGACTGCCGTTTGTCGTAGCACCGAGCGCTAGATTTACCATCTCGACTTGAGGGAACCCTGATTCCGGTCCTGACTCCGGTTGATAATCAAAATCATAATCATAATCAATGACTTCTTCGCCCGAAGTGCCGATTACTTCCCATTGCATTAATCTGACATCGCCGGTACCCTTGCTCGATTCGACAACTACATACCTTATGTACTTTGTGGTAATAGGATTCGGGAAGTTCCACTCGACCTTGCCGGTGGAAAGGCGGGGAGCATTATATGACTCTTCAGCCGAGACGATTTTTCTCCATGTCTGATTGTCATCACTTATTTCGAGTGAGTATTTTAGTGTCTCGTTACTTGTAAACCCTAACTGTCCGTACAGTACGATTGATTGGAAAGTCACACTACCCTGATCGGTTATAGTATAGTCAAGTCCTATGATGATGTTACCGCCGTCGGCGACCTCGCCGGGCTTATTCCCGCTGTTCCCCTGGACGCGGGTGGTACTACCCTCAGTAATTCCGTCGAATGCATTAGGCATCGGGTTCGCGCTGTTCCATGAGCTTAGTCGAAAAAGCCTCGGAACATCTTTGCTGCCCGTCGTCGAAGCGCCTAAAGCGAAGTTTATCTTCTCAACGGGACCGGATCCTGGTTTGGATTCGGGTTCAGGTGTTGGAGTAGGGGTGGGTGTTGGAGTAGGGGGGGGTGTCGGAGTAGGGGTGGGCGTAGGAGTAGGGG
>Ga0123353_10011653_pt1 | contig 12407 bp, 10 predicted proteins | sample TergutLab28metaG_3_FD_92763 | JGI IMG/M metagenome (GOLD analysis project Ga0123353, IMG submission 92763) | Labiotermes labralis P3 segment gut microbial communities from Petit-Saut dam, French Guiana - Lab288 P3 | ecosystem: Host-associated > Arthropoda: Insects > Digestive system > Gut ... | reverse complement strand
TTGACCCAACCTGCTTGACTTTTCTGGATGTGGAGGTGTTGTGTCCCTCCACTGGGAAGACTGCTGCTGTGTTTGTAGGTCATAACCATAAACACAGCTCTCATCTCCTGTTTTGACATCAGAAATTAAGTTTCCCCCCCCTCCCCCTCCCCTCAGTCTTGTGGGTTCTTGCACAGAGTGAGTCAGTTTTGTTTCTGGTCATCATCCAGCAGACAGGGCACAAATTTTGCAGCATTCTACCTCGTGTTTAAATCTTCGGTTAGTACGATGCCACTTTGCCGCATTTTCAATAGTGAGATCTGATATTTGGCCACTTGTAAAACATAATACCATTAAAAGGTTTGTATTCTTGATTAAAAGGCTTTTTAAGAGTTTTGTAAGTCTCAGAAGCTGATTTCTCAAGGTAAAACAAGAGTTGATGGAAATTCTCTGGTCCTTAGTGTTTGTCAGTTCACTGGACTACAATGATCACAGAACACACGCATCATAAAACACACTTAAATGTCAGTTGCACAAAAACACAGCATCCTGTTACAGCGACATGCAGCACACTAACACACAGTCAAGTAATTTAACTGCATTATATCTGGTTACTTCTTCATGTGGACAGGCCAGATACCTTGGATTCTTGCCTTGTATGTGTAGCGCATGTTGTAGAACTACTGTATTCATGCTTGTTTCTTTTTGTACTACATTTTCAGTCCAAAATTAATTATGTGAGCTGTGTATGTGAAAGGTAGTTGTCTTTGGTAAAATGGTATAAATATATATGATATATGTGGGGGGCACATGACACATTAAATTTGGCAGCTTTGATGCAAAATATTTTGATCAGAAAATATATTATGAAATAAAGCTTTCTTTGCAGGGTATAATTCTTTTTTCAAATTCAAAATCTTGTTCATTGCAACAAATGGAAGTAATTTGCTGAATGAACCATTTCACAGAACCCCACACAATGAATTAACTGTTGCAGGGAATGTGGGGCACTTTTATCAGTTACAGACATCAAACAGTATGTAACTTGGTGAACATCATGTGAGGAAGTTGTGTAGTGGAAAATGAAGTGGAAATATGCAGTGTGATTAATTTGTCTTAAGGGGATTGCACATGTCAAAACCACCTGTTTGATTTAAACCATTGATATTGATTCACCTGAACCTGCAGTTTTATCAAGAATGTGAGCCAGAACATCATAAAAATGTGTCATACAAAAGTTAAAACAGCTTGTATGTGATCTTACTTTGTGAAAAGCTTTTTTGATTCAAGTTTTATGAAATCTGATGACTGTACTTTTATTTATTGTAGCAAGATGAATGGGAGGCTAAACACAGGCATCTCCTGAACTTCATTCAGACACGTTCGAAGCCTCATATATTTTATCTTCCAAAAATGCACAACTTGAAAACAGAAGAAAGACTAGTTGCCAGTCAAAAAGTTGTTGCAAGTAAGTAAAGTCGTGTGATTTCGCTATAATGACTCGCTATGGACTGGATGGTCTGGGAATCGAATCCCGGTGGGGGCAAGATTTTCCACAGCCGACCAGACCGGCCCTGGGCCCCACCCAGCCTCCTATACAATGGGTACCAGGTCTTTCCCGGGGGTAAAGCAGCCAGGGAATGGTGTTGACCACCCGCCCCCATCTTGCACGAAGCTTAAAGAAAGACTAGAGCTATACTACTCCCCCACTGGGCCTTCGTGGCCTGTTCTAGTATGAACTTTACCTTTACCTTTACCTGTGAAGTACAAAGTGGAAATTTTCCCTGAAGAAAATACACATGTTATTGGTCTGTGTCATGTTCCATGAATATGAACTGGACTCCGGCCTGGACAGCTTAGGAATCGTTCGATTCCTGGTAGAGGAAAGAGATTTTCTCTTTTCCGCAATGTCCAGACTCTCTCTGGGCCTTTCCAGCCTCCTTTTCAGTAGGTACTGGGGAAAAAGTGGCCAGGACATAAAGCATACTACTCCATTGCACGTAGTGGCAAGGTGAAGAATGGGTGTAGCTCTTGGTTATTAGTAGCTCAGTGTCTGTACCCCCATTTACTTCCGTGACATGCAAAGGGAAACTATTCCATACTAAACTACTGTTAACAATATATGTGGAAGAAAGTTGGAAAATGCTAGTGAAATTAAGATAGATAGGCATGATTACCCTATTGATCTACTTTCCCATCCTGTTTCTTGCAGTACATATTATGTTAATTGTATTCTCTTCTGATTCAGTTTATGTGGGTAGGGGGGGTTATTGCATCGACGTGATGGTATTAATTTCGACGGCTCGTCTGTCAGTCATAGATCTTCATGGGTTCCCACAGTTTCTCTCATATTTTTTATAGTATGGTAAAATTCCTTTAAAACAGTGGCAGTTGTTTAGAAAATCCTGACATTCTGGTACTTGAGGAGAGTAGTCCCAAAACTGGATTTTTTGCCTTTTTTTAGGGGGTGGGGGGATACTATCAATGAAACAGGCAGATCTCAGGGACATTTTCAATAAGTCCTCAAGTGTCTGCACATCAACTGTTGTGGTATCTCCTGACCCTTTGTCTCCTACTCCATCAGCTTCTTCAGCTATATAGACTCTAGAAAACACAGAAGAGAATCCTCATGGCCCTGAATCAGCAGATCAAGAAGATATCCAAATGGAATACTTCTCTGATTAGTTATACATTCCAAGTATAGAAGCAGTAACAAAAAATTACCTGTAAGAGTTTAGATAACTGATGTTCCATCTAATAATCTGGTATGTTCGATAATTCAGCTTCAGTCTGGTACTGTGCAGGTTGAACTAACAGAATTTTTCTGTGAATATTTTCTGTTAACTCCTGCTGACAGAACCTTATCAAACCCACCCTAATAGGTACTTCTGTCCCCCCCCCTCCCCCACATTTGCACCTGAGGTCAGTACCAGCTCCAATTTCTGAAATGTAGTGTTTTTGGATATGAGATGATAGCCAAAGACCTGACATAAAGTGATCCAGGGTGTAGTATACCACTGCAGAACCCTTTAACCCCAACCCTGCTAACGTGGAGAATATGGTGAGCTTCTAATAAAGTTGGGATTTAATTTGGCATTTAAAGGGTTAAAATTGAACTTGTCAGTGGTTTTTCCTACAGATAATTTGCAGTGGATAATTTTGCATATTGTTATTGTGCTAATACTTTGTGTTGTTTTGGTTTTGAATTTGTATGGTTTCCCTTGCACAGATTTTATTCTTCATAACTTTCTTAGCGGACGCTTTTCAAAACACGTCATTTCAAGGCCTGTTCATATAATGCTATTTAGTTTTAAGTTTATGTTTTGATTTCTGGACATATTTATTAATGTTTTGAAGTGAGTGGATGCTTTGGTTATGCTGTTCATATGAATGTTTTCAGAAATGATAGAGAAAAAACGTCAAGAGGTTCAGTTGGAATTGGAGGCCATAGAAAAACGGGGGCGCTGGAGACAGGGACTGGGCAATTCTGAGGGAGGGATAGGGAAGGCAGCAAGTGCAGAGCTCCAGTCCATGGTTGATATTGAAACCTTGGAGGCAGGTGACAAGGAGAACCGGCTAGAGGGTAATACATTGTTCCATTAGTGAGAATAAGCTTTGTTCTCAGATACTACTAGTGAAAGGGTCTGTTTACATTGATATTTTGTTTGAAAGACTTCGATTTTGGTGATAATAGAATACTGAAATTTTTAGCAAGTGTCTTTGTAGGCCTGTATTTGTAAGGTATCTTTAGTGTTTAATAATATTAAAGGTGTGTATCATTTGAGGTTTTCACGATGTGGTTGATATTGCAGCCTTCTGGGATATAACAGTGTGGTGATTTTGTAACTTGTTACTGACATTTTAGAGGATTTTACTGCCTCCTTGTGCAAGGTAGTTGAAGAAGAAAACGTTTCTGGGAGAATTGGGTGCAGTATGGACGGAGAAATAAGTTTGACAGTAGTTGTAGCAGTCCCATGGGAAGGGATGTGTTGTGGGATGAGCAGAGTCATGTGTAGATCTTGCTAGAGACAGTGAAAGTTGAAGAAAGTAGTGGGAGGAAGGAGAGCTAACTGATGATAAATTTAAGCAGGTAAGGCAAAAGAGAGCCTGAATCTGTGGTCCTCGGAAAGGTTGTAGTGCTGTTACGTATTTTTTAGGGAGTTTTTTTCTGGTTTTTCAAGGAGTGAATTAGACATGGACATGGCCTGCTCAATTCCATAACATTCTCCCTTTTCATATACGGATGGAGCCTTATTTTAATTGCCTCACATCTGATGCAGTCCATGTGTTGGGCTTTGGTGGAGAGTGTCTCTGGGCAGATACGGCACTGGCTATTGAGAATAATCTCCACCATTGCTGACTTAGCTGGATGTCCAACACAGATGTGCTGTTCATTTTTTGTTAACCTTGTCTCATTAGAGTATACAGTTTGGCCAATGTAAACATTGCCACACTCACAAGGGGTGTTATACACAGCCAGGCTTGAGTCCCACATCATCCTTCTCAGGGCAGAGAAAACTGGAGTTCTCCATGGGTGGGAGGCTTACACATTGGATGTTGTGTCTGGCTAGCAGTCTGCTGATGCAGTTGAAGGCTGTGCAAATGTACGGCAGTTGGCTGCAGAGGCGGGATTAATTTGTGGTCAGATGGCTTTATCCAGTGGATGTACCACTTGACAGGTCTGTCTCTAGCCCTATCCTTTTTCCCTGAGGAACTTTTAACTCATCCTGAAGACACGTTTTGTTGCTTAGACCTTTGCCCATAAAACCAAGGTTGAGTTCATGGCCTGCGTGTTTGAAGGGAAATGGTGTGGATTTCAGGTGGCGATTTGTATGAATGGGTTTCAGGACCATTAGATCCAGGATCACCATCTCCTAACCTTTCAAACTCAATTTTCCATCTTCTCTCACTTCAGTTTGTCAGTAGTTAGCTGTCCTTCCTTCTCTGTCTGTTAATTTGCTGCTTCTTCCCTACTTCATTCTGCTATCCACGCCTGCAGCAGGCTCTACACATGGCTCGGTCCACCTCAAAACACCCATCCTATTGGCTTCCTACAATTACTGTTCAGCCTGCACTTTCTGTATATGATGTTATTCTCCCAACAGCTTATTCTTCTTCAACAACCTTGAAGAAGGAGGCAGTAAGCTTCTCTGAAATATCAGTGACAAATTACCAATTAACACAATGTTGTATGCTGAAAGGCTGTAATCTTCCATATTGCAGGTGCCAGCTTCTTTTTCTAGGACAGAATATGTAAACGGACAAAAATACATGCCACAGAGCTCATGATTTTTACACTCGATGTGAAATTTTTAGGATGCTAAAATCAAGAAATTTAGGTGATTGGAATGTGTACCATTTCTGGGGGGGAGGGGGAGGGGGGAAACAAAAAATAACTCTGAATTTTTATTTTAAAAATTTCAAAAGAAGTCACTGAAGACTGTGGCTTGTGTTGGGGGAAAACAACAGCATTTTGATTGGCAGGTGTTTGACAGCAGTCTGTTCCAGGACCAAGGTTTGCATGGGAGGATGAAAAAAACAGTAAGTTTTGAGTTGAATCTACACCTGCCGCCATTTACATGCTTTCATTTGTGTGTTGGGACTTACAGGTGTTACAGACCAAGAATTGTAACACACACTGTTCCATTGATTTATGTGTGGATTTCCAGCAGATGCTACCTCAGATAGCCATGGTGATTGTCTTATACTGTTGTGTATCATGGTGTATTTTATTGTATAATCTTTAATGATTAACCAACAAATACACTTTTGGGGGAGGGGGGGTGTGTGTGAAAAAACCAGTATTTTCTGGTTAATTAGTATTGGTTATGACCTTGTTAATTTTGGATAATACCAGTCAGTCACTGGATACAAATTTTTTGAGACATATCATGGGAAGAAAAAGAAGGGGTAGAATTAGAAATTTCATCTGTAGAAAGGAAGCTGAGATCCGTAATTTATTAAGGGGTATAACAGGAACAGTTATGTCAGTGCATTCTTGTGTAATGATTGGATAGAACAAGTATACCTAGCCGGCAGCAAAACTTTAAAACGGACTTTTTTTTTTATTTCATCGCATTTCTGTTATAAATGTAGGGCATATAGATTATGTGTTATGAAATTTTCATAAAAAATTGTCAGTATGGCTGGTATTAACGTGCATGAGGATATTTTCTATGGACACTGCCCACTTGACTGAAACAATAGATGTTTCATAGGATAAACAAACTGGTTATCATATTTACTTTATTACAATGTTTCCATCAACACAACTAATATTTAAAGTATACCATTAATGTGACATGTTTCGACTTGTGACAGTCACATTAAATGGTATACTTTAAATGTTAGTTGTGTTGACAGAAACATATTGTAATAAAGTAAATATTCAGATAACACAACGGGATGACTTCATTAAAACTGGTTGTCACTCGCCTTCCAACACAACAATATATTTAGTTTTCCCGTATTATAATGGCGACATGTTTTGGTCCTTCCGACCATCATCTTGGCATCTTATAGAAAATTTAGGTACATGCAGTGAAATCATGTGGTATGGGATCCCATAATACTTACAGTTGTATAAAATAATAGTCACCATCTGATACATCAACATATACAGAATAAGAAGTGTCAAGAAACCAATGATCTGAATTACATGCAAATAAAACCTTGTTAAAACTTGTGACAAACGAACGCATAATTAAACTCAACAAGCTTGTAAGTGTACAATAGAATGTATTTTAATTTCCATTTGAGGTTAAAAAAAATGATCAGCTACTAACATAAAAGTCCTAGGCAGCTATACAACTGCTTAGTATTATGCAGTGTTTAATATTAATATGGTATACATATTTTATACAACTGTAAGTGTTATGGGAACCCATACTACTTAATTGCACCCCATGTACCTAAGTTAAGTATCCATAAGATGGCCAGATGATGGTCAGAAGGACCAAAACATGTTGCCATTACAATAAGAATAACCAAATAGGTTGTTGTGTTTGACCACAACCGATAACCAGTTTGTGCTGTAACTCATGAAACACAACGGGATGTCCACCATAAAAATTACAAAAGATGTTTGTTTGAAGGCTGGTACTGTGTCTGTCTTGTGGAGAAATTTTGTCATTTTGTGTTAATAATGTGTAGGACGGCATAAAACTTATTTTTTAGATATGTGATTTCAGGCTTCTGTTGTGATGTAAGTAAGGTCTTCACTGTTCTGGGATGTTACTCAACGGAGAGTGGTAGTTAGTCACATTTTGTAACTACCAGTCTGCACTGTGAACATTGCAGAATAATCTTTGTAAATAAACCAACTTTATGCACAAATTTTTCACGTACGTTTATTTCTATTCTCTACATGTTTCGGGCAACCATGTAGGGAATAGAAATAATCATACATGAAAAATTTGTGCATCAGTTTGGTTTATTTACAAAGATTATACTAGGATGCACGGTCACCGAAGCATAAAACATCCCAGAAGTTCAGAGTTCTGATTTTGTAGAGTTTTTAAGGTCTTGAAATTGCAGAATGATTACAGTTTTGTGCATAATGTTATATTTTAAGAGAATCTCTATATCAAAATGTATTTTTTAAGATTCTGTTTGCATTTGTACCCCTTTTCATCTTATTGTTTGTGTTTTTGAGTTTTGCTGGTTAGTGTTGCAGTGCTTTACATACATACTACAGCAGAAGAAATGGAACATTCGTCATGTCATGCTTTATGTTTTCAGGTGGTGTTGATATTTATGTAATTAAAAATGAAATTGATGAGGCTCCAGAAACAGGTAAGGTTGGGGGTGGGGTTGGAAGGATGGAGGGGGACCAGATAGGTACCCAGATCGGGACTGATGTGGAGGGTGCGGATCGTAGGGGTAACGAACAAGATCTAAAGAAAGAAAGTTTAGGAGGAGGTAGCATTTCTACAGTGCTTGTAAAGACAGAGAACGTTGAGGATGATGATGATGAGGAGGAGGAGGAGGAGGAGGATGATGATAGTGAAGAAAATGATGATGAAGAAGAGGAGGAGGAGGAGAATGATGATGGTAATGGTAATGAAATGAATGATAAAAGGAGAAAAAATTTGCCTTGTAATTCCTCTGAAACAGAACTTGGGGAAACTAAAAAATTTAAGGAGGATATAAATGAAAAATCTGAGGATGTATGAGTCTGAGTGATCATTAGTAACCTGCGTGTACATAACGCCCAACTAGTTTTGATATCTTGACTGGACAGAATATTCGATCTTCCAGTATGTGTATGCGTGTGCTTGTGTGTGTGTGTGTGTGTGAGAGTTTCCTTACCAACACAGCAGATTTTACTTTCATATTTTGTTGTACGTTACTATAGCAGAAGAGCACGCTTTATTTTCAAGAGCAGCTGTGCGGTTTGATTTACTTCAGAGTCGAGTTCGGATTAAATGCAGTGGTTTGTTCAGCATTCATATGTATTAATCCTTTGGCGCGAAGCACCATTGTTTGGCAGCACACATTGTGATGTTCAAAACGCATCCATCACTGGCCATTTAATTCTAGCACCAAAGGGTTAAATGTCTAAGTTTAAAATAGTCTTGAGTCCATGCAGCAGTTCTGAAAATTTGTGCAAACGAAAGATGTGATATTATACTAACCCATTTTGCAGTCCTCTGGGTTATGAGGCATTTGTCTTGTGAGTATCCACCTACCAGACAACATGGTGTCATAACCCTGAAGACCCCCACCACGCATACCACATGGCTTTTATAGTAGCCTGTTCAAGAAAAATGTCCTATTTGCATTCAGGTAAGTATGTGATTTTGCCGTTCATGAACACATATTTTTCGTCATTTACAGCGCAAACAGAACGTTACAGGCACTGTACACTTAAGTAAGTGGGGATATGAAAACTGAACTCATTGCCCATTTGATTGTATTACGTTGTATTTCTTATGTAAGTGAAGTTAAAGACCCCTAGGAAAGAGTAAAGGTGTTTTAATGGTAGATCTCTGCGTGCTATTTGGTACTGGAATGAAGGAGTCGTCTGCAGTGTAGACAGAGAATGTGGTTATATTTTGCATAATTAATTATTATGAAATTGATGTAATTTTCAAATTAATAAATTGTATGTTTTGTACTGTGTTCGTGTTTGTGATGACATAAGGCCTGTGAAACTGAATTCATGTGAAAGTTCGTAGCAGAATGTGACCAAGACCTCATGGCTGGTAATGCATATACACGTATTGGTACTTAAAAATGGCCTCTTTCAAAACCTGTTCTCAAGTGACACATGTATGCCTCCTGGCCTGGTCAGTCATGATAGTGCAAGCCGGGAGAACAGTCCTTGTGCTGAATGGTAGGAGACGAATTGACAGCGTGTATTTGTGCTAGCGAATCAGTAGTTTTGCAATAGGTCAGAAATTATTTCAGAATGTTTAACTTATGCGACAGGAATGTGTGTAGTGATGTTTTCAGGCGACTGTAAAAGAATAAAGATGGGGACACTGATTACCGCCTGCTGCTTCGTACTGATGGCCCAATCCCCCTTTTATTTCCTCCCTCTCTGTCGTTCAAACTCTGGAGCAGCCATTTGCCACCAGCTTTCGATTTGTCTCTACCACCAGTTAAAATGATGTGATGTAGATTTTGGTTTTGTTTCTTCAAATAGTGGGGTTTTATGTACCACTTACAAGCATTCGATACACATAAATTGCAAGACAAGTTTTTGTTCTTTAGGCACTTCAGAAGCTGTCAAGGCTATTTATTACTATGAAAACATGATTTTTTTACATGCTATTAGGTTCTGGCAAATACAGAAATTATTTTGCTAAAATTAAACGAAGGCAAGGCTGTCGTAATGCTGTATAATTGAATGAAATGCGACACTGAAAACGATGGGTTTCTAAAGAGAGGTTCCAACAAAGTGCCATTTTCTAAAACTGCCAAAGATAGACACATTCCTATTATTCTCATTGATAAACGAAGATGGCTGTGTTCTGAAATATGATACCTTGTGGTTTGGTAGGCACGTACCTGAATGTCGCATAGACCTGCTACTTCCATCTTCAAGTACGTGGTAGCAGCAGGCATATTGATACAGTTCACATATGGGTGCGTATTAACGGCACCAAGTTTCCCACTTAAGTGACTGAAGCGTCTTATGAGATGTGGTGCTGTACGGTTTGGCGCGAGGGTACCAATGTTTTGATGCAGCATGCAACACGTTCCTCCAAAATGTTCATATCTGTCGACCAAACTATATGGTGTCACATCACAGAAGGCAAGGCCAGTTGCTGTTATGGATACATCAAGTTTGTGTACAAGTATAACATGTTAGAATATTGTCCAGGGAAAACCTGTATTGTGTTGTTTATTTACTGTCTGCTGTTAAGGTTTATGACACATTCCTTATACATGGGAAGTTGGTTCAGAGTCTTGTGTTAAACATAATTTCCATTCATCTGTGTTAAACAACAGTATGAGCAGCATGTGGTCACATGGGACATGTCAGAGTAGTTTATTATCTCATAGAAGCCTTAAAATTGTTTACTTTATGTACTTACATAATGAGTTGTAAGCTACACAAGCACAAATAACATTTACACTGTCAAATGCAGCAAATTAATCATATTATTGACAGTGAATGACTGCAAATTGGTTGCATTTGACGGTGCCGGATTGGAAACGGAATTTAGCAGTGGAAAAATTCAGTTTTAAGTTGGCATACGTTAATTTTCGGAGGATTTCGATCTTGAGTCCCATTATTTTGAGGTAAAATGAATTCATGATATGAATTTTGTTGAAAATTACAGTCTTTGGGGATTTGGAAATGTGTCATCCCCATTGTGTGTGTGAAAACTGGAAAGGGCATGCAGTCAAACACAACTATGTCAATTAAGGTGTATTTAATGGCTATACTAGACAACTACATGTTTCGGCCCCTACTGACCATCTTCAGGTTGTCTTGAAGAGAACTTAAGGTCCTACTATATATATTGTACGCGCACGTGATGGAGTCTAGTATAGCCATTAAACATCTTAATTGATATAATTGTGTTTGACTACATACCCTTTCCAGTCTTTGGGGATGACACCATGTAGTTTGGTAGAAATGCAAGATGCGAAATACAGCACGCTTTGTTTGCGTCTCGGTAGGGATCTCAGATCTCACATTAATGTTCTTATTGCCAGAGCAAGAAAACAGTACTGAACAAATGTTCGAGTCTTCTAACATGCTGTTTATATGATGGTGACATTTCGTACAGGTATTAACATAAATTCTTCGCACTTAAATTGAGATTCCAGATAAGCAGCTGCCTGGGCTTAAGGTAAAAGAAATTTCTTGGACTCATGAAATATTAAGTTTGCTACACCAGTTGGAATTCCGCTGAAGTTGTATATGAAAATCTGTGACTTAAACGTCATTGCTCCACCATTTTCTGAGTTCTGTAATGTGTTCAAGTTTAGATGTCCCCTTAGTCTTATAAATTGTATTTGCACAGACAGAAACTGGAAGCAGCAGATGAGTGAATGAAGCTTAGTTTTAGTCTCAGCGTTCAGAGTGGAATTTTCATGCTGATATAAGAACTTGAAGGATTTGACAAAAAGTTTCTGTAGATGTGTAAATATAATATAGCAGCACAAGACTGTAATTTGTAAGGAAATGTAATTTTATAATCAATAAACACATTGAATACTGTAATATACACTGCGATTTCTTACTTCCCCGTTTTTCTCTACTTGGCTTCCTCGGTACAGCACACGCTGCAGATGTGCCTTACTTGGTACTGCTATTCGAAAAACTTAATTCAGCAACTTTATATAACATACAATTATTATTATTATTATTATTGTTATTATTTGGCAGGTTGGACAATGCTTCCACATCTTCCTGCGCCCGCTTGACAATTATATTATCTTCTTCCTCCAGTTGCTTCTTTCATTCCCGTCTTTTCCATTAATCCCTTTTCTCCCATCAGTCCTCTAATCGCTTACGCCCAGGTAAGTTTAGGTCTACCTCGTTTTCTTCTTCGTGGTGGGTTCTTCGCCCATTTGACAATTATATTATCTTCCTCAAGTTGCCTTTGTCATTCTAGTCTTCTTCCATTAATCCGTTTTCTCCCATCAGTCCTCTAATCCCTTCCGCCCAGGTAAGTTTAGGTCTGCCTCGTTTTCTTCTTCCTGGTGGGCTCCATAAATTCTTTTGGTAATCTCCCCTCTTCTATTCTTTGAACATGTCCATACCATTGAAGTTGTTTGGTTTTAATATCTAACAAAAGAAACCTTACTACATTCATTTTTTGTGTAATAATAGTATTCCTAATTTTGTCCTTCCTGGAGATGTATTACTTACTTACTTACTCCATGGTGCAGAGTCCTTCTTGAGAAGCTAACTGGTTTGCAGCTAGTCAAGAAATTCCCCGCATTTCACGGAACCCGAACGTTCA
>Ga0123353_10011652_pt1 | contig 12408 bp, 8 predicted proteins | sample TergutLab28metaG_3_FD_92763 | JGI IMG/M metagenome (GOLD analysis project Ga0123353, IMG submission 92763) | Labiotermes labralis P3 segment gut microbial communities from Petit-Saut dam, French Guiana - Lab288 P3 | ecosystem: Host-associated > Arthropoda: Insects > Digestive system > Gut ... | reverse complement strand
TGCTGCTGATCACTCACCCCCTTCTAGTGCCGTGGTCATGGAAGAGTAGAGCTATACCTCTACCCCCCCTCTGGGCCACACCGGGCCTGTAACAGGATCACTTAGCTTTTTCACCTTTTAACTGAAATGTTAGAATAAAATTTGTAGCATATTTGTGAATCTCCGCAGCCGGGATGTTTAGCAGCGCTGCTGTGAAAACATCAAATATTGCAACTTCCAGGATTCCTAAATTTTTTGGTGTTTTTAACATTTGTCTAATTATGCTCATGGTGAACACATTTTCGTTATTTTGTTTAAGCACTTGCATTAAAATATAAATCTAACCGATTAATTTTGAACCACTTTAAATGAAAATTTACTCCTTAGTCTGAGTAAATTAAATAAAAGTTATGCAACCAAAAATCAGTCCATAAAATGAGCAGATGTGAAGAAGAATCTACCCACGGAAATTGTCATTCTCAAAGTACAGGGTTTTCGTTGTGTGGTGCTGTGTGAGTCCAGTAAAACCACTGAACTAGCCTTAGACCAGCTCCCCCCCCTCCCCCTAATTTGAAAACTGGTGTTTGCCATGGTAGTCTTTTGTTTCAGATAATATTTCACTGTGGATGAGAATTGCTTAGGAACTAAACTGTTAATAAGGACATAACATCAAAACCCATTCATTACTGAGTCCTAACTGCAGAAGTTCTGCAGCGTATCAGGATTGCTGAACCGTTTCCTCTCCAGAACGTAACAGTTCCTTATATGAGCATAGGTAAATTACAAAAAGCTTGCAGGTTTTCACTATTACTGCCAAGTTTATGCTGTTCTTGATATCTGAACAGGTCTGATAAGTCACAAACATAGGTGTGTGTTCAGGTGAAGGAGTTCTTAAGAATTTGCTTTTATTTGAAGTGTAGCTGAATAAGATGACATTAGGAATTCTTAATGTGTCTACATATTCTCACCTGTGCATGTTGCAGGATTATTAGTGACTCCTTGAAGTAAAAGAAACTTTTTTATATCTTATAATGAACTGACTTGGTTTTCTATAAAGTAAACAAAAGCCATTTCCAAATCTGACCCCCTTGTAATCCTTCAGATGATACATATCTAAAAAATGCTAGCTCATGTGATCTGAAATTTATTTGGTGTTTGAGTTGCAAAGGGAACCTCACTGAACAGTTAAAGCAATTGTTTTTAATCACTGTGTCTTGAAATTGAAGCCACCATGGAAATGATGTAGTTCAGAATAACTACAGATACTTCAGTGACTGTGTAACTCCAAGGACTGGGTATATCGTGTAAAGTTAAAGGTAAGCGTAAGGTTCACCCTAGAACAGGCCACGAGGGCCCAGACGGGGAGTAGAGGTATAGCTCTACTCTTTCTTTAACCTCGGCGCTAGATGGGGGTGAGTGGGCAATGTCATGTCCCGGCTGCTTTACCCCTGGTACCCATTGTACAGGAGGCTGGGTGGGCTCGGGCCTGATCTGGACAGGTGCGGAAAATCTCGCCCCCAACCAGGATTCAATCCCCGGACCATCCAGCCCATAGTGAGTCGCTATTCTGACTACGCTCTCCCAGCCCCTGGGTATTTGTTGTGCAGTTGATAATTACTGAGCTCTTCAGGGATTCCATTTTTTTTGTTATCAAGATTCACAGAAGCATCTGCCATGGGACCCATAGCACCACTTGCAGCGACTTCAAACTTTTACAGTTGTACTATATCAGATTCAGTAATGGCCTTCGTACATACACACAGTTCACCCTGAATTCTTGTTTCATAACAGTTTGAAGTCATGCATGTGTACATTTTATTAGACATGTAATTTATACAGAACACCAGTTACAAAGCTTCTGTTTAAATCTGCATTCCCCAGTCAATTCATGTCCCTTCTAAATCTATTTAACATGTCCTCAGACACTTTTGATCGCTGTCCTTTCTTCACAAAGAGAGCAAAATTTGTACCCACATAAACATTAGGTGTAACCAACTTTATGAATTATTATGTTTGTATTTGTGGGGGAGAGAAAGATAAACGTTTTTAAAATTACAGCTACAATCTTAAACCTTATTTTGGTTAAAATTTCTTGTGAATATGAAGATTACAGCCTTCTGGAATGTGATGCCATGTAGTTCTCCAAATAATTTCTAATGTATTGGAGGAACCAGCTTCCTCTATCCACCATGAAGATAAGCCAGCTTCTCGGAAAAAGTCTCTTTGTACCAAAGTACATTGAATTATGTCACAGTACCATATTATTTACAAGTTTTTGACATTTTTAGAGGTGTCATTTCTTTTTTGATATGTAATTAAATTTGGCTATTGGCCGTGTGGTTGTGGAGGTGGTGTGACACGGTAACAACCTATAGTGAATATTGTACATTTTTTAAGAGAATACTTTGTTTTTATATGCAGTTTTATGCTGCAGTCTAATCAACCGAGTTTCTACTGCCACAAAATCATAGGCAATCAATGTAAGAATAATTTAATGATGTTTTATCTTTTTTATGTTGTTTTGCAGTACAATCACTATTTCATTTTATAGGCTGAAGTATTCCAGGTTTATTACCTTGTTATGGTTAATTTAACCCTTCTAAATTAATCATAAGTTGGAATGTAGAAATCTTTTAGAATATTGTGAGTCCTATGTTATCTTAAATCTTCTTTTAATTAATTTTTTTTTTGTTCATTTTGGGTACATGCATGTTAATGCATTGTGTGTCAAGTTCTCTGTTATTTTTAAACCAATAAAATTATAGGATGCTAAGAAGTTAAGAAAATTATTTGAAGTGTCAGGTGATAATTTCCATGCTTGCTGAAACAACAATATTGTGTTGTTTGTACCAAATTTCCATGCTTGCTGAAACAACAATATTGTGTTGTTTGTACCATATTACTTTTCCAGAAATACAGTGTTGAAATTAAGAGTGATTGTGATGAACTTTATTTTCAGTGTCACTTCTTTCAGAACATGATTTTCAAAACTACATTTTATGATTGTCGTGAGTGAGTATACTTTATGAGGTGAGGAGCAATGAATTGGAAAGGTAAAAGTACCCGATGGTATCCTTGCTTGACCAATGGTGAGGTTTGCGTGGTCAAAGGATCTTGAGAGCTACGCCGGTGGTAATGTAGCTACTGGTAGGGCCTCCCATTCCGGAGAGGTCGAAGGTGATGACCCAGATGAATATGGATAGTTGAAGAATAAGAGACCAACTTGATGTTACAAGTTATTAAGTTTCATTTGACTTCTATGCTCAACATGTTTTGGACATTAATACATCCATCATCAGGAGCCTGCGACTTTTGTATCATATCACCATATTGGTCGTGTGTTCTTGTTTCGATGTGTGTTGGAGTTTCGGTGTGGCGGGGTTGGGGTGGTATCCGTGTAGCAGGCTGAAGCTGTACCACACCAAAACTCCAACACACATCGAAACAAGAACACATGACCAATGTGGTGATACAATAGAAAAGTCACAGGCTTCTGATGATGGATATATTAATGTCCGAAACATGTTGAGCATAGAAGAAGTGAAATAAAACTTAATAACTAGTGACATCGTTGGTTTCTTATTCTTCAACTATCACAATGATGCACGGTCCAATATACATAAGAATATGGATACCCTGGTCCTCCAGGTTGGGGGTTGGGCATGAACCAGACACCCTCACCCCATAAAAAATTTGATGTTGAGAAAAGCTCAAATGCCTCAGAGGGGATTGATAAACAAGACAATCTGGCTATAAGGAAAAGGATTTGACTTTCGGTACATGGAACGTGAATATCCTTGCTGTCACAACTAAAACAATATAGCCTTAACAGGATTACAGGAAACAAGGTGGCAGGGGAAAGTTACAATAGTTGTGAAATAACACATAGTGGTGAAGAAAAAGGAACCAGAGAGTTTGGGGTGGCATTTGTGATAGATAAGAGCTTAAAAAGGAATATACTTGACTTTTAAGACAGTTGATGAGAGACTATATATTTTAAGGATAAAAACAAAATTCATAACTTAAGCTTTATAAATGTACATGCTCCTACAGACGAAAAGGATGAAATAGGAAAGGAAGCCTTTTATCAGATAATAGCATGTGATGGTGTATTTTGATATTAAAGTACTATTGGGGTACTTAAATTCCAAAATCGGGAGAGAAATTTACTAAGTATTGATAGGAAGACAACCTACATATAAACAAATTTGATAATGGACAGAGAATTGTGGATTTTGCAGAAGCAAAAAATATGGTGGTGTCTTCAACCTGGTACCTACATAAAGAAATTCACAAACAAACCTGTAAATCTCCAGATGGCAAAACCATATTGATCATACACTAATTGATGAAAGGTCTGCAAGCAGTATACTAGATGTAAAATCGTGCCGAGTAGCAAACAGCAACTCTGAACATTTTCTGGTCAAAGGAAATTATAGATGTAAAATAGCATACAGAAAGCATGAAATAAATGGGAACCCCAAAAAATTTTAACATAGACTGACCATAGTATAATCACTAATTACATATAACTAGGAAAACAGTTTGAAAAGATCAAGAAAGAACAAGAAGGGGAAGAACTAACTCATGCAGATGAAGAATGGAAACAGATAAAAGCAGTAATAGTGGAAACAGAACATGCAATAGGATACCAACCAAAACCAGATAATAGAGTATGGTTCGATGATGACTGCAAAACGGCTGTAGAAGAGAAGAATGTATCATGTAAAAAATGGATTAATACACCTACTAGCTGCAAAAGACTAGAATATGAGAGACTTCAGAAAATAGCCCATAAAATATGTAAAAACAAGAAAGGAATTCAAATAGACAACTGCATAAAGGAAGAGCATTTTAGGGATTCATACATGAGGTTGGTTCACTAGAAGGTGGTTTCAAACCCCATCCAAATTTATGTACAGGCACAAATGATGAGATCATATTGAATGAAGAAGATCAGAACAGTTGGAAAACCTACTTTCAAGGTCTACTAAAGTGACAACATTTGAACGTAATATTTCCCTCAATAACACGTATACAAATGAAATAAAAACAGAACAGGACTGGAAAATGATCCACTAGATATATCAGATATAGAAATACCAATACAATCAATGAGAAAAAAGCACAAGGCATAGATAACATCACCTTGAGCTCTACAAGGAAGGAGGAGAGCTAGTAATAAATATGCTGCATAGCTTAATTAAAAGGGTATGGAGAGAAAAGAATGTGCCTGTGGAGTGGAAAACAAATAGCATGGTCTCAATATATAAAAACAAGGGTGAGAAATTACAGAGTCACAATTATAGAGGGCACAGGTTATAAAGTACTACCTACAGTTCTCAACAATAGGCTTAAAAATATACAGATCGTATAATTGGTGAATACCAGACAGGATTTAGAACAGAAAAATCAACCACAGACCAAATTTTTACAGTTAAAAATCTGTTGGAAAAGGCTTGGAAACAATGTAGAAATATATCAGATTTTTGTTGACTTTCAGAGTTCCTATGACAGGATACAAAGAGACAAATTATATGAAATAATGACATTTTTTGGAGTTCCAAATAAATTGATAGGGTTCTAAAAGCAAAAATGAATGTCTTGACCTACCATGTTAAGATAGGACTGATGATGACTGATGGTTGTAAGGCAGGAAATGGCTTGAGACAGAGAATTGGATTAGGACCCAATCTATTTAATATAGCATTGGAGTGTGCAATAAGACATGTCAGTAGACGTAAAATCCACAACATTTTACAAATCAAGTCAGTTCACAGGATGTGCAGATGACATAACATTGTGGAAAGAATGAAAGGAGCTCTTGCTGAAGTATATGAAGAGCTGAAGAGAAAGCTAAAGAAAGATGGCTCAACATCACAGTTATATATTAAAAAAAAAAAAGCAATGGTACAAAATAGGATAACAAGAAGAATAAGTGAAACATTGACCAATAAAGATTATGACATTGAAATTGTTAGGGGCTTTAAATATATGGGAACTGTAATCAATAATACTAATGATGAAACAGAAGAAATCAAAGCTAGAATCCTAGCTGCCAATAAAGCCTATTCCTCTCCACGAACTATATTTGGATCTCAACAAATCCACTGCAATAATAAAATAAGATTGTATAAAACATTAAGCCAGCACTGTGTTATGGAAGTGTAACCTGCACCAAAACATAAATGACAGAACAAATGCTATGTACATTTGAAAGGTAAACTTCAAGAAGAATTTATGGCCTAATACAAGATAAAGGATGCTGGCTTCCTAAATGGAATAGTGCAGTTCATAATTTATACAAAGATCTAAATATTGTGTGCTGTGTTAAAATTAGAAGACTAAGGTGGACAGGTCACATTATAAGAATGGAAGATGAACGAATCCCAATAAAGGTTCTTAATGGGAAATTTCATATTACAAGACCAGTAGGAAAACCAAGAACGAGATGGGAGGATGTTGTCCGAAGGGACACATCACAGATCCTAGGAATAAGAGGATGGAGGAGATGAGCAGAAGACAGAGAAGAATAGTGGCATTTAGTGGGGGAGGCCAGGGCCCAGGAGGGGCTGTAGTACCATAAATTGAATGGATTGGAAAGATGGAGGAAACAGTATGAATGTTACTACCCTCACACGTGCCTCATGAGACTGAAGAACATTCACTCAGGGTAGCCTCTCTTAGAAAAGAATTTCAAAGAGGGACATCTTGGGTATGATGTGGGCAAAGTGGACATTGGAACTCTATTTCCCACTTATTAGTTAATATATTTGTAATGTTTTGGTTGTACATTAACTTAAAGAACCACAATGAAAATAATGAATTCTTAGGCTTTCGATTATTGTGGCGTGTGTGTTTCTGACCAGCCGGGAAGTGTTTTTGTATTAAATTCCTGGTTGCCATGTGACATTCGGTTTTAATCAACACAGAATAACCAAATTAGTATTGCTACATGTGGTCCCGTGTAAATATGATTATACCAAAAATGTCCCTGAACACTGAGGGTGAGGTAACACTTTGCCTGAAGTTTTGAACGTTCTGGATTCAGCCGCAGCCTGGAAAGCGGCTTGTGTGGCAGTATTTGATGATTCCCCAGTCTCTCAACGCAACAGTAATGTTAAACACCCACGCATCATCTAATTTGATGCTACATAATCCGAGTTACTGCTAAATGCACGGCTAAATGAATCATAAAATAAGTAACGAGCATGGATTTTGACACGTCCTGGATTAAGTCCTCTTTACTAAAGAAACACAAGTACACACGGCAAAAAGAGTTTCTCAGTACTGTCGAGTACAGCTGTATGGTGATATCTGTAATGGTGTATGGCATCTTCCTACAAGCTATTGCTGATATACTATTTAACTGACTAAAGCCTACAGAAGGTAGGGGGTGTAAAGACAGCCACCACATTCATTTGCAACGGGTGAAACTGAAAATTTGGAACTATTAATCTATGTTCCCAAACACGAAGCAAAAGTGCTGACCACTGGTCCACGATGTTCTCTTTGAATATATTAAATATGCTTTTAACTCTGTGCCTTACTTTGAGGCACTGTTAATACCAATACTTCATTTGAATACTAACAATTACGGTTAAACTACTCAATTTATAATTAAAGTTTGATGGTAATGAAAATCCCCCGGGCCAGGTTTCAGTTTCGTAGTTGGTAGTTCGGAGGAGGCGTGTCATGGATCCGTACTGTTAACGGCGGATGCTTATCGCTAGTTTTTCATAGTATCGTGCAACCTTTCGGACGTGTTATTTAGACAGTAGTGAAAGACTGTCAACTTTGTCCTCAGGAAGATCAAAGAGAACATCCTGAATTAAAAGGCGTACAAGGTATGAGTGTGTTGTAAACGTACGGGGAATATATTTTATTTTGTATGAGATTTCAGTGGGGAAAGTATATGATTAAATTTGTAGTTAACAGGCTACTTATGATACATTCGTAACAGAAGTTTAATTATTCAGCTGTGGTTATTTGTCAGATATCCGAGTAAAGTATAGTTTTTAATTATTCTGCTGTGGGTATTTGTCAGATATCCGAGTAACGTATAGTTTTCAGTTCCAAAGCCACTTAACGTACACGAGCATGGAGTGGAATGTTAATATATTTCTTTAGACCAGTTGTTTTTGGTTACACTGGTTAGCCACGCGTAGAATTCTTTGTTTAGATGCGATTTTGTAGGCACGTAACCGCCGTAGGTAACGTCTGGTTTGACTGTGACTTTCCATGGCGTTTTATTACACTCATTAGCATTTTGGTAGTTGGCAGGAGGGCCGTAATGAACATACTGGGGAGTGTTATAGTTAGTACGTGTTATATTAAAATACCCATTTGCATGACTACTGCTAGGTGGAACATATTTGGTGTAGGAAGTATTTGTGTAACCATTTGAGTAGTCAGTGTATGTAGGGGTGTTGTAAGTGGTGTAAGCACTGTTGTTGTAGTTTGTGACATAACCTTTGTAAGAACCAGAGCCATAGCTGTAACCGGTATCAGTGTATACAGGAGGATTGTAACTGGTGTAATCACTGTTTGTATAATTTGTGACATAACCTGTATAGGAACCAGAGCCATAGCTATAACTGGTGTCAGTATAACCATAGTGGATGTTTCCTTGATCAGGCAGCAGTAAAGGTTGCACATCTATTTTGAATCCTTCTTCATTTAGTTGACTGCCCGAGTTGAATGTCAGAACAGCAACATTGTTTTCAGTCAGGATCTCAGGAGATGGATGAGAAAGATTGCAGAATCTGTAATTGAATAATAATGTTTTAAATATGGCAGTAACACATGTATGTAGAGAAGCATTTGGGGGAAGGGAGAAATGTTGCACATTTGCATAAGTTTAATGGAAAGTTACCTATTTTTACCTTCCTTACCATGTCCCTTACAAACGGAAACATAATACAATTAGATTAGCATGTTGTGAAAACTCCGCCAGTCAGAAAGTTTCTGAAAATGTGTGTTTTTGCCTCTTCTTTTTAAAACTGTGTTGTAATCATTTGTTCAAGATACCAATTATCAAGCTGTTAACTTGACTTATGAATATACAGACACATGTCACACCTAACTAACTCCAGGGATTGGGGTCCATTTGGAGAAGCTAATAGTTCCTCAGCTGGTCAGGAGGTTACTGCAATTTATGGAACCCAAAAGTCCTTTACCATGTTCATCTGTAGCTATTTAAGAAACATAATCATGTTTGACCATTGCAAGTATTGTTATTATATGTTAACAAGAATATACCACTTGTCTCTGTCCTGAGGCAAATTAATACAATCCACACTCTCCCATCCTGTTTCTTAAAGACCAATTTTAATGTTATCCTCCCACCATTTCCTAGGTTTTAAGTGGTCTTGCTCCTGTTTCTCCACCACAACTCTGTGTACATGGCTCTTCTCCCCCCATACATGCCACAGGCTTTTTCACCTTTTTTGTCCTTTATTTGGTTATCACAGCAATATTTTATGAGTCCTGGATTGCATGTTTGTAGATCTTAATTCCTGACTGTCATGCAAACTATACAATAACCAAATTTTTTCACTTGTCATACAGATATGATATGTCATGCACATTTTAGCCCAACCAGGCCATTCCAGTGTCACCAGTTATATTTTATGAAACCATGTCCATCTTACTTAATTACATTTAAAAAACACAGCACTAATTAAAAATATAAAATGTAAAATTATAAGGTAATTACTTGGAAATCAACTAAAAGGTAGATGCACTTGCCATTTATTACACAAGCATCAAAGCTCTAAGAACTGAGATGGGAAAGCCAGAGTACTGCTATATGTAGTTTAAATGCCAGTTCACATTTTCACAACTAATTTCACTAAAACCATTCCAAATATTGTTTCCATATCCTTCCCTGCCTTGAAAAATGGACCGTTTTCAGAAAGTTTCTCCCAAAATTTTGCATACATTCCTTGTTACTCACATTGTAACCACCTTGTGTCACATTTCTAGGTTACCTGCGCAAATCACGATCCTCCGCATGCACTTGCCTTTATTTCCTACTTCATCCCTCTTAGGCCCAGAAAATTTTCGTCCATTTAGTACATAAGTAATGTATAATGTATAATGCTTACTTATCCTTAAATGACAGCTTTCCTTCAGATAATGTGTACACCTGAACAGCGTCAATTTCGCAATCAAACAGCCCAGGTTGGAGGTCCACCTCAGTCAGTTGCAATGAAAGTTGTCTTCCTTGCTGTCCAAATATTATTATCACACAGTGTAAATTTGCAACGTTGTGTTCATCCACCACAAAATGATATGATGATTTTCTCTCTGAAGTTACTTCAATTATCTGGGAACAACTTAAGTTCTCACCATCAGGTGTATCTGTTGTTGCTGCTGTTGGTTTTTCTGTTGTTTGTGGTGGTGTGATGGCTGTAGTTGTACTTGATGGTGTTATTGGTACAGCCTGGCGCAAAAGTTGTGAATGATGATCGGATTGTTGAGCGTTTTTACGAAGTGGAACTCTGACTACATTTCGATGTATAGGAGTGTCTGCACTCATTCCAAATATTTGTAATGTCAGTATGTGTGAAGTTATTAGGAGCAATTTCATGCTGAGGTGACTGTTGTCTGTTTCAGTGTTATGCCTTGTTCAGATGGCCACTGTGTGACACTGTGGTGATGTGTTGTGGTAACTTGCATATGCCTGTAATCAGGTACCAGCATAACTTGTAATACATTTAAGAGAGAAAGTGCCTAATTGCATCATGACCTGCATAATAAAATTTAACAGCTCATGTTGCTGTAGGAGCCTTTATGAACCTACGTGCTGAGTTTAATTTGAGTTCCTGAAAGTACAAATTGTATAATATGATTAACAGACATAAATTGCTTTAAAACAATTTTGGCTAGTGTATGGTCTTTTACACATGGAAAGCAGATGTTACGATTCTTGTTTTCTATCAAGTTTTCTACACTTTCTCTTTGGAGGTGTTTCAGTATCATTGTATGTACTGGGTGGTGCTTAATTGTGTTTTGTGGCAACATTCACCATTAACGTCCTTATTCTTATGAAGTGAATTGGTTGATAAATCATTCTGCTAGTGAGTTAGATTTTTTTGATTTCCCCCTTCTTGGTCAGAATCAGTTACTGTGGCAGTAGGCATAACACAAATGTTGAATGGTAACCATACAACCATCCAGTCAGCCATCCGTCTTGGTATTAGATCTGAAAGGTTGTTCACTAGTAACATTTTTTTCTCTGTCTACAACCATTTTACAGCAGTCTACATCATTGTTACATCCCTCTTTACGACAGATTTTAATGTTTTCCCATCTTACTCCTGGTCTTCCACATGGCAGCTTTTCAAGTACTTCCCTAATAACATATTGTTTGAATGTGTGTTTGGCACATGTATTTATCTTTCTTGCAGAGAATCATGTAGAATGAAGGGGTGGTAAAATTAAATGAATATTCAAGAAATAGTATGGGTTGTTGTGGACTAGGTTATGTACTGGATGATCCAGGGTTCTGTTGCCGGCACAGGGAAGGTTTTTCTGTTCTGCAAGATGTCTGGACTGGCTCTGGGTCTGACCCAGCCTCCTGTTCAGTAGGTACCAGAGGGTAAAGCAGCTGGAACGTGAAGTCAACTACTCACCTCTGTCTAATGCTGAGTTTAAGAATGAGTGGAACTATACCTCTCCTCCCTCTATGTGTCTTTGTAGTGTGGACAGGGACAACCTTTTCTTTACTTTATTATGGGGTGGATTCATTTGGCTTAGGATAAGGAACTGTGGCAGGATTTATTTATTTATTTCTTTATTTATTTCTTCTATGAGGTTACATAGTAACATAGGATTCGTCAATCAGCTTAGTGTATATATTATATAAAGATGTTATGATTCTAGTGAGACATTTGAGTGTATGGATCACATTGTATAAATAATGCAAATTGGCATTTATTACAATTCATGTTGTTGGTCTGTTCTTCTGGTTAGATTAAGTATACGTATGAGTAAAAGGATATGGTATACAATAATATGCTGTAACAGTCTGATCGTGATTTAAGCAACATATATGGAAATTCATTATGAACGATCCTCTTGTAGGATTCTATTTTTAAGAGTTCCCTATCTATCAACTAAGAGCATTTTCTTTCCATATATAATACTCATCCAGTGAGTAAAAAGATTTGTCCAAGAGAAATCTTTTTACCACTTTTTTAAACTTGATGGTGTCATGAGATATTTGTTTAATCCCCGTAGGAAGATTATTATAGATTTTAATACCAGAGAAATACACTCCTTTTTGAAATATAGAGAGATGAGCAATAGGTAGATGTAAGTCCCTATGTGATCTTGTAGGAAAGTTATGGATATCTGCATTGTTTACAAAAAGTTCTCTATTAGTTGATACAAAGGACATTAGAGAGTATATGTATTGGGACT
>Ga0123353_10011651_pt1 | contig 12409 bp, 3 predicted proteins | sample TergutLab28metaG_3_FD_92763 | JGI IMG/M metagenome (GOLD analysis project Ga0123353, IMG submission 92763) | Labiotermes labralis P3 segment gut microbial communities from Petit-Saut dam, French Guiana - Lab288 P3 | ecosystem: Host-associated > Arthropoda: Insects > Digestive system > Gut ... | reverse complement strand
GCGGCCAGCGCGCCGGCCATCAGTATGGAACCGCTGATCGTGAATATGGTGCGCCCGATACCGCCGGTCGCGGGGAACTGCGTACCCGAAAGGTTTTCGACTTCGACGATCCCTTCGCCACCATCGCCATACGTCACTTTGAAGATTCCGTCTCCCTCTGTTGCAATTACTATCTCGATGGGATCCGGGAGCAGGTTGTAGCCGTCCGGGGCCTGAACCTCTGTCAGGTAGTACGTGCCCGGACCGAAGCCTTTGAGGGTGAGCAAGCCGGATTCCGGGCTGGAGACTGTGGAGTCCCCAAAGAACTCGTACGAAATAGCAATCACGCTGGTTCCGTCAACGTCTTCTGGCGGCATAAATAAAATAACTTCACCTTCGGGAGAACCGGCCCGCAGTTCAAACTCTGCGCCCGCAAGGGGCGAGGGGCTACCATTATTACGGGCAAATTTATTAATGTCGATCTTGTATGTGTATGTGGGAACTACTTCCGTCACAGATGTACCCGTTCCGTCGCTGGACGGGTCGTTGCTGAACTCCAGATAAGCCTTGTTGAGGTTCCCCGGGGCTCCCACAACAGCATGCTCATTGAGGGTTCCCGAATATGTGACGACGACTTCTTTTCCCTTGTAACCCAACGTCTTGTCCTCGTCAAGAGTGATTATAATAAGATACCCACCAAAACTAGAATCCGCTAACAGACGGTAATCGTCCTCCTCGTAAATTTCTATGCCGCCTACCGTGACCACGAGGTCGTAATTGTATTCGAAGCCATCCATCCTGTCATGTATAATATACTTGTATTTTGTATAGCCCGACAACTGGCTCGGTATCGTTGAAGTTATCTTAAAGTATACTGTGTCGCCTATGCTGGCGCTTGTTTGGTCGCCTCCCTCGACTTCCTTGCTGAGGGTCGGAAAATCAACTTTAGGGGTGACTTCGGCGGTCGGGTCTGTGGTGGTAAGCGAGCATGCGGCTACGACAGCCGTATCGGTCCCGTCAATCGTTGTGGAACCTGTAACAAGATAATAGCCCAACTCATCGAGATTGATCGTTGCCCCGGCATTCGATGATGCCTTCACTTGGCCTTTGTGTTGAATATTACTCGCTTTGATGAATCTGAACAGCAAGTCGGCAAAATTCGCTAAGAAATCGGCATCCGCACCTTTGGTTTCAAGAAAAGCCGCAATCTGGGGATTTGTCAATCCGGCGGCAAGCCCGATGTCCGATTGCCCGGCGGCGAAGAACGACTGGAACTCGGCCGCGACCGTGTAGGTATACGCGTCTCCGGCAAACGTCAGGTCGAATACTTTGTATGCCTTAAACGTCTGATCCTTCAGCGAAACGCCGGCAACCGGCTTGATGGTGATTTTGATATCATCGTCGGCGAACGCCGTGGTAGTGAACGCCATTGTCATCGACATGAGCATCACCAGTGCTATTAATAGTGAAAGTCCTTTTTTACCCTGTTTCATTTTTTTTCCTCCAGTTTATTCATAATAAAATTATTTTTTATATGTACATCCCAAAAGGGTTGTAGTCCTGTAACGGTATATCATGGCCGCCGCTAAAAGCCCTGCGATGATGAAGGGCAGCAGTCCGATCCCGCCGGTCTCGGGCAGCTTCGGACCTCCCGGCGCATATGTGTTGGTGAACGTGAGCGCTTCAAAAGCGACCCAACTATCGTCACCGAGCAACGTTAGCTTAGCCAACCCGCCCCTGTCTTTGTCAAACGTCACTTCAGCCCGGACGATATGCTTCGTAGTATCATACTGCCATTCGCTGTCGATGGCGGATTCATCGGCCTCGCTTACCCTGAAATAGTACGTCCAGACGGTTCCCGCCGTTTCAGATTTCGGCGCGGGCAGATTTTCCAAAATGAACATACTCCTGCCGTCGCCCGTTATTGTAATTGTTTTGCTTTCGTCGGGTATGCTATATCCATAGGAGGCGCCCGGCTTGTAATTGCCGTTTGCCGTGTCCTGTACCATCTGCTCGATGTTGAAAGTGAACACCTTCGACGCGTTAAAGTCTTCGGCGTTTATCTTTTTATTGACGGGTAGCAAAGCATCGGCAAAGGGTGTGCTGGGGTCCCTGTACTTGTTGGTGAACACGACTTTGTCCGCGGATCCCGATGCTTCAGGATATTCCACAACAACCTCGTCGCCAAAAACGGTTACCCTTATTATCTGCGGAGCCGTCATAGGCGTCCAGCCCACCGGTGCGTCGACTTCCTCAGCCATAAAGTAGTACTCGCCCTCTTCGAGCCCGTGGATATTGTCGAAAGCAAATGCTTCCGCCTGCTCATCGGGCGTCATCGTCAGGAACGTGTAGAGGGGTTTTGTCAGCACAACATTCTCACCTACATATGGCGACCCGTCGGAGTTCACCTGTGTCAGCTCAAACCCGAAGGTTGCGCTCGTCGCCGAAACCTGCCCTGTCAAATGTTTTTCCCCTGCGATAACCACACCGCTCAGGTTGCTCTCATTGGTCAGGTGGATATTGTCCGATACCACATGGACCGCCTCGCCCAGTTTTCCTTCCCAGTACGCCTTGTCGTTAGGGTCGAGAGCGAAATACGTATATTCGGATGGAAGTATATAGGTTGCGTTCGGCGCCCTGGTCTCGCGGATGAGGTAAACGCCGTTATTCTCAAGATACTGAGACCTCCTTATCCATTCATGGTCGAACCGGTATATCCCGGTACTCGTTTTTGAAGCGTCGTTGACCGTATGCACATAGAAGAACTTCGTGCCCCCGACGTCGATGAATTTCGTCTGGGAGCCGTCATAGGCGTTATTGTCCTTCATCGCCAGGTAGACTTCGAACTCCGCCCCGGGAAGGCGCACGCCCGTGTCCTGGTCCCTCTTATATAGGAGCAAACCCGTTCTGCTACCGGAGGTCATGGCGCTGGTTTGTTGCACGGTGAAATTATCTTTACCCGCAACGGTCGTCTGCCCGTATACCGTGATTCTGTTATCAATAGACGTGGTTTTGCTCGCCGGTTCGAGGATCAGCGCGTCATAGATGATCTTTATCGCCTTCTCATCCATGAGATCAAAGTGGGCTTCATGCCCGCTGATAAAGTTTACGCCCCACAAACCGTCAGGCTGCGGTGTTTCCGGTTGCTCTTTCCATTTGCCGTCGGTCCCCTTGGTATATATCTTGACGGATCCCTGGTAGATCGCCAGGTTGTCGCTCATGACGTCGATAGCCGTAAACCGGGGATTCAATACGTTCAGCGGCCTCATCCTGATACCGGCCGGGTTTATTGTGATTTCGGCGCTTGCGATATTGCCGTCGACTGCCATATTTTTCGTCACATCCCTCACGGGCGTGTATTCCACCGTAGTGCTGCTTTCCCATTTGCCGCCCGCGTATTTCGGGGCGGTGGGGAAGACCTTGGCGGTGTTGTTCATAACGATCTTCTGGGGGGTCCCGTCCCCGTGATATACCGCGTATGCGTCTTTCACCCTGAGCTGGTACTTTACCGTGTATTTATAAGCCTGGGGATTATTGGCTGCTGCCGGACTTTTCTCGTTATACGCGTACCAGTATTTGTAATCTTTGTTGTCAGCAGTAATATTGCTTCCGGTTGGCATGGTGAATGTGTCCGACGTCGCCGCGTTTCCTGTCCATGTGCCTATTCTGCACATATTCCTGAAGTCGACGCTGATGGTATTCCCGCTTATATTTACCAGGTCTTTTTTGTTACCCGGATCATATGGGCCGTAGTAGCCGTATTGCGACTCGGTTGTCCCACCAGAAGCCGGATGCCTAACCACAACGAGGGAGCCCGGCACATATTCCAATTTACTGTCAAAGGTATCCTCGAAGATCGCCGGTTGGCCCGCTTCAAACAACGGATACCCTCTGTACCCGATATATTGAGTTTGGATTGCTTTTTGCCTGTTCTTATTCAGTTCCACCACGAAATCGAACACCGCGGGGTCGTCCTCATTTACCGTTGCACTCTTCTCTATGACCCGTAAATTATCGACGACGCCGGTTGTGTTGCTCGGCGCAAACACTAAGCCTTCTGGTACTAGCGGAGTACTGACGTTGGCGAGCAGCCTATTGAACAGTGTCCTGTCCTCTGTTTCGAGCAATTCTAACGGCGATTTGCCGGTCGTATTGCCCATTATATCCCCGGGGGAAGTCAAATCCATCCAGTACGTTACTGTGACCGTCCGCTGGTCGTTATGGGGCCATTTGCCTTCTGTAGCTGTAGTTGAATAGAGGTAAAGGTTGAATTCATAAGCTGAATTAGTCGCCAGGTTCTTGTCTATAGTATAATGAAAAAGAGGGTCGTTCGGCTCGATCGTAATCTTGAAGTCCTTCGGCCTGTTATAAATCCTCCCGGTTGAAATTATTGATGGGGGGTTACCGTCTGGATTTGCCAGGCCAAACTGATCGTTGAGTTTCGTGTATTTGTCTTTATTCCCCGGGCCGATCTCCATCTTGATCTCGTACTCTATTCCGGTGGGCCTTCCGCTGCTGTTATAGATATAAGAGGATTCTTTCGTTAAATATGCCGATGCATCGGGACGAATTATAACAACGCCGACTTTCTGCACTGCGATCCCGTTGACCGTGGTAGCTATGACATTATGGTAATCCCCGGTGGGGAAGCCGGCGTCACGGGCCGCGCCATAGACAAACTGAATCCAGTATACGTTTTCCGCCCCCGGCCATCCGCCGGAGGGTACGTTGAATGTGAAGCCGCCGTTTTTCCCGGTGTTGACTTTCGGGTCTGTTTTCGGCAAGATCAATATAACGTCGGGGCTTCTTTCTTTTATGCCTTTGTTGTTTTCGCTGTATTGTCCCCATATCTTCACCGTTATGTCGCTGACGATGGACTGGTCGTCCATCAGCGTATCCGTTATGGCCAGCCCGTTAAGGCGCTTGACGCCGTTGCCGACGGTTGCCGTCCACTGCAGCACGCCATCTTCAACCTTGCCTATTTTATCTAAAAAAAACTGGACCATCTGCGTCTGGGCCGTGGCTGTGTCTGTTCCGGTCTGGTCCGGATGTTCCACGTCCTTGCCCGTGGCCGTCACGGTGTTGTTGAGTTTTAAGTCATATCCCATCCTCTCGATCCAGTTCTGGTTCGTGAAATAATTCACGAGCGAAACGAGGTCGAGGGTGTACTGTACCTTCAGTGACTTCACTGCCCCGTTCGGGTCCAGGCTCACCCCGGGGAAGGAGATGTGCCAGTTGTCGCCGGACGCCGTAAAGGCCGCGTTTGTCCAGGTTGACCCGTTGTTTGTGCTGTACTTAACATTCACGAAGGGACTGGTATACTTTCCCGCAGCCACATCGCTGTTTTTTATCTTGAAATCGTCCGCCCTTGGAACCACGCAAAGCAACTCGTCGGTGAGTTCAATGCCGGTGAGTTTTCCGTCGACGGGGGTGACTTCAATGGTATATTCAATGGTCTCAGTGTCCAAGTCGTATTTTGACGCTGTCTTTTTTACCGATATCCCCGCCGGTGGGGGGCTGAGATTGACAGTGATCACCGCATCCGCGCCGAAATCGACACTGACTTGCTCCGTGCCCTGCTCGAACTGGGCGACTATATCCAATCTGATAGTGGTGTCAGAATAATGATCGATGAAATTCTGTGGGACCGGATTCCCTTCGCGGTCAAAGTTTCCGAACCATACCTCCACGCGCCCCGTGGCGTCTATGGTGTAGTCTCCGACCTTCTTTCCGTTTGCCCCGTTTATGACGCCGTTGGTGACCGGTTTCTTGACGATGATTTGTTCCGGAAGCTGATATACGAGCTTACCGTCCATGTTGTATGAGAACTGCCCGCCGACGCCTGTGCGCTCTGCGAACGTTATGTTGAAGGTATAATCGAAACTGTAGTAGAAATTCCCGTTCGTTACCGGGTTACCGTCCTTGTCTTTGATGACTACGCTTTTAACGTAGTTCTCCAGGTTCCATGTTTCGTTCATTCCGCCTAACCTGAGGGCAACGATCCTGCCGCCCGGCTCGCCAAAGACGCTACCGAAAGCGTAACACCCGGTGGTGAAGTTTTCGAGGAATTCCTCCATGGTCACCTCTATTTCTTCCGGTTCTTCAGATTCCTCGGGCCCTTCGGGTCCCGTCGGCCCCTCCGACGCTATGCAACTGTCGGAATGGGTGTGCTCGGAATAATTGCAAACGAGGCTTTCCTCTTCGCAACTGTCCGTATGGGTATGCCCCTCCGCCTCTTTCAGGCCGCATGTCAGGGTCTCCCGGGTCTTCCAACACCTGTCAGTGTGTTCATGCTCTTCGTCGTCACCGGCGCTGCAGGCCATTTCTTCACTGACGTCGTAACAGGACGAGTCGTGGGAATGCCCTTCGCTTTCGTCTTGCCCGCAGGCCGATGCGGCCCCGTAGCATGACGAATTATGGGTATGTTCGTCCATCCCGCATTGATAATGTTCAAGGTCCTGCGCTAAGCCGCCCTGTATCAATATGAAGCACAACGCTACTGCTGCCGCCGCTCCGCTGATTTTAAGCCAAATGTTTTTCATAATCCACCCCTTTAAAAAATTTTGATGCTATTAATTCGACCTTACCTGACAATGCCTATTCTCATGAATGGCCATACCCTGACGATAGCTTTTCCTATTACCCGCTCCTTGTGTATAGTCCCAATATCCTTCTGCCTGCTGTCCAACGATGTTTCCCTGCTGTCACCCATGACGAAAAACTGATTTGGCGGCACCTGCAGCGGGAGTGCGATTGTTACGCTTCCCCGGCTGAGCTCACTGAGATACGGTTCCGGCAGTTGTTTGTCGTTGATGATTACTATTCCATCCTCATCGATATCGATCCAGTCCCCGTCTATGGCGACAACGCGCTTGAGGAGCAGTTTGTCGTGGTGGTGCAGCGCTATGATGTCTCCCCGCTCGACTTCCCCCGTGGTCAGTATGACAAGCAGCTCGCCTTCCATAAGCGTAGGCGCCATGCTGCTCTGCTGTACCCTTATAACGGGAAGTAAGAATGTCGTTAACAACACGGCTGCCGCCGCGAAGATGATCAGTGTCCGTAACCCGCCCCATAGTTTTGCGCGGGACGTCCTCGCCATCTCCCTGCGCTTTATTTCATTTTCCAGTTGTTCTACTGTCGGGCGCCCTTCATAACGATTAACTTCATTCATGGCATTTCAACCCTCTTAACCATATCGGCAAGTTCGGCCCTGGCGGCTACCAGGCGCTCCAACTGCCTGTCAAAAACGTTTTGCGTATCCATCAATATCTTTTTACTGGCAAGGGCTGATTCCCTATTCCGGCGCTCTATCCTTTCGCTGATTTCTTTCCTCTCAGTCCCGGTCGCCTTTACGTTTTCCAGATAGAGTTCCGCTGCGTTTTGTGCCGCGGACATGATTTCAGTCATAACGAGGGAGGTCTCCGTCGTCGCGCCGGTTTTTTCCCTTATTTCCGCGTTTTCTTCCTGCAGTTTTATGGCTTCTTCCTTTTCAACGGCCAGCTTTTCTATTTCGATTTCCTGCCGAAGCAGCAATTCGAGCATTTCATGCCTCGATAACGAGCGCAGTTCCTTCTCCGTCAAGTGCGTACTCCTTTCCAATCCGTCCTCCGATAATTTATATACTCTAATGATAAGTGTTAAAGTACCTTGAAGGTAAATACACAATTGTAAAAAACATCAGTTTTTTTCATCATTTTATTACTTTGCTTGTTGAAAAAGGTGAAAATGCACTGATTTCAGAGGGTTTGAGGTGCGCATTATCTTGTTCTCCATAGTTTACGCCCTCAAAACAGCCCTCTTGTTACACTGCTTTACACATAAAAACGCTTAAATTCATTAATGTACCTTTAAGGTTTTGACCCTGCGCAAAATCAGCAGGGCCGTCCATGCCATGCCCATGAATATAAAGGGCAGCATCCCGGTCCCACCGGTTTCAGGCAGTTTCGGGCCCCCCTGAGCATATGTGTTGGTGAACGTGAGCGTTTCAAAGTCCGCCCAGCTTTCACCTTTTAGGTACGTCAGTTTCGCCTGCCCGCCCCTGTCTTTATCGTATGTCACTTCAGCCCTGACGATATACTCTGTAGAATCATACTGCCAATCGCTGTCGGTAGCGGAGTCATCGGCCTCGCTTACCTTGAAATAGTACGTCCAGACGGTCCCCGCCGTTGCAAATTTCGGCGCGGGCAGGTCTTCCAAAATGAACATATCCCTGCCGTCGCCCGTTATGGTAATCACACCGTCTGTTATATTGTACCCATTGGGCGTACCCGGCTTGAAATCGCCGTTTACCAAGTCTTTTACCATCTGCTCGATGTTGAAAGTGAACACCTTCGACGTGTCGAAGTCTTCGGCGTTTATTTTCTTATTGACATGGATCAAGGCATCGGCATAAGGCGCGCTGGGGTCCCTGTACTTGTTAGTGAAAACAACCTTGTTCGCAGATTCCGGGGATTCGGGATATTCCACGGCCACATCGTCGCCAAAAACGGTTACCCTTATTATCTGGGGGGCCGTCATGATCTGCCAGCCCACCGGCGCGTCGACTTCCGCTACCATGAAGTAGTATTCGCGTTCTTCCAGTCCGTGGATATTGTCGAAAGCAAATGCTTCCGCCTGCTCATCGGGCGTCATCGTCAGGAACGTATAGAGGGGCCCTGTCAGCACAGCGTTCTCGCCTACATATGGCGACCCGTCGGAGTTCACCTGCGTCAGCTCAAACCCGAAGGTCGCGCTGACAGCCGAAGTCTGGCCGGTCAGCCGCTTTTCCCCTACGATGGCCACATCGCTCAGGTTGCTCTCGTTGGTCAGGTGGATATTGTCCGATACCACATGGACCGCCTCGCCCAGTTTCCCTTCCCAGTACGCCTTGTCGTTAGGGTCGAGAGCGAAATACGTGTATTCGGATGGAAGTATATAGGTTGCGTTCGGCGCCCTGGTCTCGCGGATGAGGTAAACGCCGTTATGCTCCTGATTCGTGGACCTTCTTATCCATGCATGGTCGAACTTATATATTCCGGTACTCGTTTTTGAAGCGTCGTTGACCGTATGCACATAGAAGAACTTAGTGCCTCCAACGTCGATGTATTTCGTCTGTATGCCGTCATAGGCATTATTGCCCTTCATCGCTAAATAGACCTCGAACTCCGCGCCGGGGAGGCGCACGCCCGTGTCCCGGTCCCTTTTATAGAGGAACAGGCCCGATCTGTTCCCGGTAGTCTCGGCAGTACTGCTTTGTACGGTGAAACTATCTTTACCCGCAACGGTCGTCTGCCCGTATACCGTGATCTTGTTGCTGAAAGACGTCGTTTCACCCGCCGGTTTGAGGATCAGCGCGTCATAGGTGATCTTTATCGCTTTCTCATCCATGAGTTCAAAGTGGACCTCCTGCCCGCTGATAAAGTTTACGCCCCACAAACCGTCAGGCTGCGGCGTTTCAGACTGTGTTTTCCATTTACCGTCGGGCCCCTTGGTAAGAATCTTGACGGAGCCCTGATAGATCGCCAGGTCGTTGCTCATGACGTCGATAGCCGTAAACCTGGGATTCAATACGTTCAGCGGCCTCATCCTGATACCGGCCGGGTTTATTATGATTTCAGCGCGTGCGATACTGCCGTCGACCAGCATACTTTTCGTCACGTCCCTCGCGGGCGTGTACTCCACGGTTGTGCTGCTTTCCCACTTGCCGCCCGCGTATTTCGGGGCGGTGGGATAGACCTTGGCGGTGTTTTTCATGACCAGCTTTTCGGGGACCCCATCCCCGTGATATACCGCGTATGCATCTTTCACCCTGAGCTGATACTTTACCGTGTATTTGTATGCCTGGGGATAATTATTTGTTGCTATTAATTTATCATAATATGCATACCAGTATTTGTATTTGTGATGGTCCTCGTAAATATTATTAAGGGGAATAGTCAATGAAGTTGGCATGGTGAACCCGGTCGACGTCGCCACGTTGCCTGTCCACGTTTTTATATTGCACATATTCCTGAAGTCGACGCTGAGGGTATTCCCGCTTATATTTACCAAATCCTTTCTGCTAAGGTCATACGGGCCATAATAACTATAATAAGAGGTGGTGGTAGAAACACCGGGAGGAAGCCTTACCACAACAAAGGAGCCCGGCACATATTCCAATTTTCCATCAAAAGTATCCTCGAAGACTGCCGGTTGGCCCTTTTCAAACAGAGGATACCCTTGGTTCCCTAAGTATTGATGACTAAGAGATGGCCTGTTCTTGTTCAATTCAACTACAAAATCGAACACCGCGGGGTCGTCCTTGCTTACCGTTGCACTTTTCTCTATGACCCGTAAATTATCGGCGGTGCCGGTTGTGTTGTTCGGCGCAAACACCACAAAACTGCTGCTGTTGAGGGTGCCCAACTTATTGAAAAGCGCCCTGTCACCTGTTTCGAGCAATTCTATCGGCGATTTGCCGGTATTGTTGCCGATTATATTTTCGGGGGAGTCCAAATCGATCTGGTACCTTACGGTGACCGTCCGCTGGTCGCTATAGGGCCACTCGGCATCTTTGGCTGTTGTTGAACCGGGGTAAATTACAAACTGATTTGTTGTATTTTCGTTTGTATTTACCGGGTTGATAAAGCATTTGAAACCGGGGTCGTCCGGCTCGATCGTAACTTTGAGATTCTTCGGCCTGTTATAAATCGACTCCGTTGTTGTCGTGTTATTATTGAGGCTTGAATTTATCATCGTAAGCGTATCGGTGACTCTCGGATATTTGCCTTGATTCCCCGGGCCGATCTCCATCTTGATCTCGTACTCTATCCCGGTGGGCCTTCCGTCGCTGTTATAGATAAACGAAGATTCCTTTATAATATAAGCCGACGCATCGGGGCGGATTATAACAACGCCGACTTTCTGCACTGCAAACCCATTGACCGTGGTTGCAATAACATTCTCGTATTGCCCGACAGGGAAGCCGGCGTCGCCACGGGCCGTACTATAAACGAACTGTATATTATATACATTTTCCGCCCCCGGCCATCCGCCGGGGGGTACGTTGAATGTGAAACCGCCGTTTTTTCCGGTATCGACTGCCGGGTCTGTTTTCGGCAAGATCAATATAACGTCGGGACTTTTTTCTTTTACGCCTTTGTTGTTTTCGCTGTATTGCCCCCATATATTCACCGTTATGTCGCTGACGATGGACTGATCGCTTTTCAGTGTATCCGTTATGACCAGTCCGTTAAGGCGCTTAACGCCGTTGCCGACGGTTGCCGTCCACTGCAGCACGCCGTCTTTAACAACACCTTCTTTATCCAGAAAGAGCTGGACCATGGGCGTCTGGGTCGTGGCTGTGTCTGTCACGGTCTGATTCGGATTTTCCATGTCCTTGCCCGTAGCTGTCACGGTGTTGTTGAGTTTTAAGTCATATTTCATCCTCTCGATCCAGTTCTGGTTCGTGAAATAATTCACGAGCGAAACGAGGTCGAGGGTGTACTGTACCTTCAGTGACTTCACGGCCCCGTTCGGGTCCAGGTTCACCCCGGGGAAGGAGATGTGCCAGTTGTCGCCGGACGCCGTAAAGGCCGCGTTTGTCCAAGTCGTCCCGTTGTTTGTGCTGTACTTAACATTCACGAAGGGGCTGGTATACTTTCCCGCAGCCACATCGCTGTTTTTTATCTTGAAATCGTCCGCCCTTGGAACCACGCAAAGCAACTCGTCGGCGAGTTCGATGCCGGTGAGTTTTCCGTCCACGGGGGTGACTTCAATGGTATATTCAATGGTCTCGGTGTCCAAGTCGTATTTGGACGCTGTCTTTTTTACCGATATCCCCGCCGGTGGGGGGCTGAGGTTGACGGTGATCACCGCATCCGCGCCGAAATCGACACTGACTTGCTCCGTGCCCTGTTCGAACTGCGCTACTATATCCAATCTGATAATGGTATCAGAATAATAATCAATGAAATTCTGTGGGACCGCATTCCCTTCGCGGTCAAAGTTCCCGAACCATACCTCCACGCGTCCGGTGGCGTCTATGGTATAATCGCCAATCTTTGCTCCGTTTGCCCCTTTTATGACGCCGTTGGTGACCGGTTTCTTGACGATGATTTGTTCCGGAAGCTGATATACGAGCTTACCGTCCATGTTGTATGAGAACTGTCCGCCGATGCCTGTGCGCTCCGCGAACGTTATATTAAATGTATAATCAAAACTGTAGTAGAAATTCCCGTTTGTTACCGGGTTACCGTCCTTGTCTTTGATGACTACGCTTTTAACGAAGTTCTCCAGGTTCCATGTTTCGCTCATTCCGCCTAACCTGAGGGCAGCGAGCCTTATACCCCCCGGCTCGCCGAAGACGCTGCCGAAGGCGTAACACCCGGTGGTGAAGTTTTCGAGGAACTCCTCCGTGGTTATCTCCGTATCCTCGGGTTCTTCGGGTTCTTCTGTTCCTTCGGGTTCCCCG
>Ga0123353_10011650_pt1 | contig 12409 bp, 10 predicted proteins | sample TergutLab28metaG_3_FD_92763 | JGI IMG/M metagenome (GOLD analysis project Ga0123353, IMG submission 92763) | Labiotermes labralis P3 segment gut microbial communities from Petit-Saut dam, French Guiana - Lab288 P3 | ecosystem: Host-associated > Arthropoda: Insects > Digestive system > Gut ... | reverse complement strand
CAAAAAAACCTGCAAAAAGGTCTTATGTTTTTTTGCCTTTCCTTTTTTTGGGAGAAACTTTGTTCCTGTTGGTTGGTTTTTTAAGTTTTTTTTTTGTGGGGGGGGGGGGGGGGGGGGGGGAGGTGTGGGGAGCAGTTTGTACAAATATGTTAGAAATTAGGTTTGATTAAAATTGAACAACACTAATACACACTTCACATGAAGGCCCATGTGCGTGGATGTGATTTGACTTTGTACTGGAGACACTGCAACTTTGTGAGGCCAAAGACACAATTGGTGGTTGAAAATAATGACAAGGCACACAGCATTCTCAGAGAAGCATGATCTGAGGCTAGAGAAACAGTTGACAGTCCAAATGTAACAGGTGAACATTATCTAGTCTAAATGTTTTGCTATGATACGGAGGGAACTTACAGGGATTGTGACAGAGTGAATGCACCAGAAGTGTTACATTTTGCACTAATTTCGTACTTATTAATTCATATTCTTACCAGTGTACAGGAAGTCACTTCTGGTGTTTAGAAGGCTATATTTTTGTGACTGGAGTATGTACTGAACAAAACAAAATGCGGATATGAAGTTCAGTCAGTAAATATCCATGTATGCTGCTCATGTGGTTTGACATATGTCACTCTGGTAGTTGATTTGAGAGCTTGCACGTACATTGGTGTCTATGGAGTGACTGCTTCAATAGCTGTAGTGTGCTATAGGTTCAGTGTGTCTAAGCTGGCTACTTGCCTGTTACACACATTCATAACACTTTGACATAATTGCATAAGAAGAGGTTGTGTGGCATACTAGCTGATGATTTTAGAAGCCACTTGTTGGACCTCACTTCTCCATGTAGTTCCTAGAAAATCTGTTACAGCTTGCACTGGGCTTAACATCCCGCTTCATCATCCACGAAGATGTGGTGTACTGTGAAGAATACTGCATTTTGATAACAAGATTCACCTGTTTTCTTTTAGCTAAAGAAATTTGAATTTCTCTAGATGGGTAGGATGTAGAACTCATTCTCTTGGCTTCTGGCCCAAAGCTGTTTTGATGGGGTTATGTCAGAATTGTGTACTAGATGTCTGTTGAATTTAGACTAACACAGACAGTGGTGCCGTGATAGAAGCACATATGGAAATTACTGAAACTTCATAAGTTAACTATCATTTAGTGTTTTGTTTCTTCAGTTTGAAAAGTGGTAAAGTGTGACCTCCTGAAATCCTGTAGTGACTTTCTGGATGTTGCTATGTAAAGAACGGACAGTGGCTGTGCTGTTGCCATGTATATTATTGGTCACAGTTGGTTGTGTTTACAAATAGTAGCAGAAGATGACAGCAATAACTGGAAGTGGGAAGGGGTGTCAGAGTTGGTATAGAATTGTCCAGCCTCGGTGCTAGAATTTCATAATGTACCTGTAGCAGCACTGAATCGTGTATCTTATTACTGTATCATGTGTAATATTTCACTATAAATGTAGCTTTTTCCTTGTTCAGGTTAGGTGTTTTTGACTAATTCTGTAGGCAGAAATTGCCCACATATGTAAATTTAACTCAGGAGATTTTGCAACAGATTTATTAGTGATATTGATGACCACAATAATTCCCTGTTGAAATTTCAGTGAAATTTTTGTATTATGAAAATCTTAACTATAATCAGTCCATCACTGATTTTGGAAGATGTAACTTTTCTTGATAGGAGTCTATATGGTTACGTACTAGTGTACATAATTAGTAGCAATACATTGCTGTCTTAGTAAATGTAATCCTTAAGTTTCACATATTGAAGTTCCAACACAATGCTCCATAAATATTTCTGTTATGTTTGATTCACCTCACAGGGTGGTTGACATGGAACCTACAACAAGAGCTGGACAAAGGTTCGTCTTCACTGCTTACTCTTGCTTGTTTGCTTGTCCTTCCTGCCTTACCTCACTAACAGATCATTACTTTTTCTCAGTGGTTTTGTTTGAAAAACAAATTATTTCTGGTTTTCTGTGCACGGTTCTTTGCTTATGTGTTGAGGGATATTGCTATAGTGGTATGTATATTAACCCTTTAAGGCCCAATGGTTATGGTGTTTACCACCTACCTTATTGTTAACCTTTAGGAGACTGGAGTGGGTGTTGAAATATTAGCAAACGGTTCTAGAAAAGCGTGTTATTTGAACAGAAAATGATAACGTTATTAAATAAATGGCATTATGTGGAAAATGAAACAGATTATACAGCATGTCTTAAAAATGCATTAAATCTCATTGTTGTGTAAGTGTATAAAATTAAATTCTAGGTGTTGTTTTCTTGTCTGTTTACATTTGGTAGTGCAGATATTTAAAATGTTAAAACCTTCGCATTATACCTCCACTGTGCTTAGTGTTCTTTGTATGATTCTCACAGTACACAGATTATTTCTCTAAAGACAGTTGATATTTTTAATGTAGATGCAGTGTGTTTTCTGTAAGACAGGAACTGAATTTTTATGTAATGTGAGAATGAACTTGAGACTCCAGGTGGTTGATTGACATCAACTGTATTTGGAATTCTTCTGTTGCACCGTTCATTTTATCTCTGCCCCTGCTTCAAGCGTTTCTGTGTTCATCACTTGTGTCATTTACTCTACCCATTGCCTCAGGAATTTTTACTGACACTGATATATGTTCTGTAATTGTTGCTGTTGTATTAGATTTGTGTGATAGATATTTTAATGAAAGTCACATAAAATCAAACCAATTTAGGAATTCTGAAATGTATCATTAGGCAATAAATGGATGACTGCAGGCTTTGTCATTGCGTTAGCACTGTGTCTTTTACTGGGAACTTCCTGCCTTCTGATCTCAGATACCCTGATTTGGAATTTTTATTTTTCTGTTACTCCTTTGGAACTGTTGGTTTACTTTGCATTAGATCTTGGCACATTTCTACGCTTCCCGTTCGTTATGTATAAATGCCATGTCATTAACTGGAATTTATTCTGTAGAGACGTGAAAGTGCTAATTAAACCAGTAAACAAACATAAGCTCAAAGTTGGCTACAGCGTACATTTCACTGACCCATATACACTCTAAAAGAGGAGATGACATTAAATTTGCACCATTTCAGCCAAGTTCAGTCATGTGAAAGGCTCAGCAATTTTTGGTTCTTTTCTGAGTTATTTATAGGCAAGATGTTGCTGTTATAAATGATTTGGCCCTGCCTGCTTACCAATATGTAAGACATGTAAACTAGTGCCAGCTGTGTTGTATCCTGTACATACAAGATATTTCAGATTGACTCTATAATGTCTGCAACAGAAGAAGGCATTAATGTAATGTTTGTGAATAAACTCAGAGAATTTACATTTCATTTGTTGTGGTACTTCACGGGTTGTAGATAATCAGTGAGAAGATATACTGAGTCCTGGTCGTGAGGAAGGTATGAGTGTGGTGGACAGTAGAAGAATGACTGTGTGTGTGACATGCCATTGTGATGAATAAGCAATGCTGGAGAGAGAAGGGCGGTCAAACTATACTGGTAAAATGTTACTGAATGAGACCTGTTAGCTTCTCAGGAAGGACTGTGCTCCATGGAGTTAGGGAGTTAATTAATTAGCAGTCATTCAGTCAGGAAATCGTACTGAACATTATAGAGATCCATCTTCATGCATTTTGTTTTAAACCAGTTATGATATTGCAAGTTATCAGACACTCAGAAGACTATGCTGTAAAGCTTCTGTACTATGCAGACATGACACTTCACCTGAAGGACACTGTATGTGCAATCTTATGTGTGGGTATGCGTGGGATTGATGTCTAATACACTGTTAGATGGTGCAGGACGGGTGAAAGTTAAGTGTGAGCAAAATTGCCAAGAGTGACCCACAGTTCCTCCAGAGTCTCAGCCTTTTGAGAGCCTGGATATGAAATTGTATGACTTGTCAGCATGGCTAGACTGGTTTTGAAGATTGCATGAATGATTCATTGATGGAATGGGGGCATAATATGTATCCTGTGTTAAAGATGGGAGCATAGTGTGTGTGTTCTGTGTTAAAGTTGCTTTGTCTTTTATTTTATGGTATAAAGTGTGTGCAGATTCTGTGTGTATTGTTTTCCCCTCAAACAGACCCTTTAAAGCACAGTGGTTACTATGTAACACCTGTCTTCAAGATTTCATGGTGATGGAATTCAGAAATGTCAGCTATGTCAAGCGGTTCAAATCTACCATGTTGGAGAGCCTCCTATGTCTTCATCATCAGGGTTCTTATGTCAGAACCTTCAGAGCCCTGATGATGCACACAAGAGTTGATCACTGAAACATCAGTTGATTGTAGTCACTTGACATTGTCAGCCTACAAAGATTTTACTTTGTATTTTACCCACACATGCACTGTATTTCTATTACATATAATTTTCAAGTAAACAACAATTATTTTTCTAAACAGCATTAACTGGTTCATCTTTCTAATATTTCCTGTGAATGAGTGATACTGTTTGGGTGTGTTTCTTCTGCTGTTTACTTTCCTCTAATGTGAAGTAATTATTTAAAAAACTGATGTTACTGTACACACAAAGATTTATTGTATTGGGATCAAATGAAGGAGGTTGAGGTGTGCAGAACATGTCCTTTATGTATAGTCAGTATTTTATCTGACAACTTTTGATTACAACTTCCTGTTGACTTGTTGAGTTAGGTTAGGGTAGGTGGGCTTAGGCTGAGTTAGGTAGGTTTGGTTAGAGTAGTTTACATTAGTAAATTAATTGTGTTTCATTCAGTGTGTGTAGTTATATATTTACTAATTAATCATCTTTTGTATGTAATTACCTTCTTGATTTATTTGTTTACCTATTTACTTATTAACTAATCAGTAGTAACACTGTTTCATGCTAAAATGTGATTGTGAAGGTGATGTGTGTTTAAGCATATAAAAACATGTCATTGTCAGCATAATATAAAATAAGATACAAGACAGTTGTGTATTGATGTACCCACCCCCTTCATAAAAAAGTGTGAACTTTTGTTAAAATAGTAAGGTAAAAGTTGTAGTCATGGTCCTTTATATGCTTATTTATTATTGGGTTACACGCCCTGTGGTTAAGTTGGGTTGGGACATGTTAGATTAGGAAAGTTTGGCCTAGGGTTGGTTTAGTTGTTTTTGTTTGGGTACATTTATTTTGGATTAGTTTGGGATAGGTTAGGTTATGTCAGATGTGTTTAGGTTGAGTTAGGTTATGCCAGGTTAGGTTAGGGTTGGTTTGGTTAGGTCAGCTTAGATTAATGTAAGTTAAGTTAATGTTCAGTTATGTTGTGTTAGGTGAACAGCTTTCACATTATATTTTATTTATCTTTTATTTAAATATTTATTTATTTATTTACTTATTTTATGTTTATTTATGTATGTATGTAGTTACTTAGTTGTTGACATCTATTTATTTGTTTTTATTTACTTATTTTTATTTTTGTATTTACTCTTTCATACTCCTTACTAATTCAAATGCTTATGGTGATGTTGGGAAGTGACATGAATATTATCACACTATTTGATGCTAAAATGTGAGTAGGAATGTATAATATTTTTGTAGTTAGTATAAATAATGATTTTTTAAATTATAATTTAAGACATCTGTTTTATATATTTTATTTATTTATTTATTAGTTTTAGTGAGATGAGGTTAAGTTTGTTTGGGTTAGATTAGGTTTAGTTGGATTTGGTGTGGTTTGGTTGTTTTTTAGGTTAGGTTATTTTGATTGATATGAGTTTAGGTTACTGTACATTAGGTAGTATTGTGTAATTTAGGTAAATAATTTATATAGTATTTTGTTTATTTATTGATTCAATATGTTAATAAGTTTAGGTTGTGATAGTGTGCTGAAGGGTGTGTTACAGTAGCATAGTTAATGTTGTGTATTTTAGGGTAATAATTTCTTTAGTATTTTGTTTAATTATTTAATGTGTTAGAAAGGTTAGGTTGGGTTGCTTTTGGGCGTGTTTCATTAGGTTAGTTTATATTACATTATGTTATTAGTCTATTTATATGATTTATGTTTATTTATGTTTTGTATATATATATGTGTGTGTGTGTGTGTATATTTCTTTATATATTTAATTTTTTATGTACACGTGGTTGTTTAGTGGCATATTTATTTGGTTAGATTTTATACATTTAATTATCTATTTGTCTAGTTATTTTTTATTATATATATTTGTATATGTAATTATTTACTTATTTAAATATGTAGGTTTTCATTTATATATTTATGCATGTATTTATTTAATATTTTAGTGTCACCATTTGAGATTGGCCTGTTAGCCAAGCTTTTTCTACCTGAATTTGAGAAAAATGTTTTATACATATGTGTCAGAATCAAACAGAAGATTACAGGTGTATTGACAAAGGCACTGTATTCACATTCACACTAACTGAAAGTCTAGTGATATTTTTCTTCAGTATATTTTATATGTGCATTTTCATCTGTATGATATGAGATATGCTTGCAAAATAATTGAAACATAAACCAAACTTTGGGTTTCACTGCACAGGACATTCTGTTGTTCCATTTGTCTGGTGGCTTCATTACCATGACCAGTCCTAAGGTAGCTTAAAGCCATGATTCATGATCAGCCAATGAAATGTTGAGTTGGAAACAGTTATGGTCCATTATGACCAGTCACACACATATGCTGACTCTTTGAGAATTGATTGTACACTCGCAGTAGTTCATAATCATTTCTGATATCAGTTCGTTCCCTACATTGTGCATAATCATGGCATAATTTATGCAACCTACACTCCAAAGTTGTAAACACAGCCCTAAATTGAGGCTCCAAAATGATTTAGGGGCTGAATTTTCGTGTCTTAAATGCAGGATAAACCTAAAATCTGGAAATTTCACCTCTATTTGTATAAGGTTTCTGCTGGGGTTACGGGAGATGAACCTAAATTGTGGTATAATCTTAAAAGTATATTAAACTGTTTTGTGCCACGTTTTGGAGGTTGATGTTGCTATTGCTGTATGGTGACATTTGTAGTTGCTGTCCATGTGCTAGAAATTGTGTCCTTGGCTGCAGTCTCACTGGAATCAGCTTGTGTTTGATGTAGCAATCTGAAGCAAAGATGGTAGAATGTAGTGCTCTTTTCACATCTTTATTTGAACATCAGACAGCAGTGTGTTTGTGTGTGTGACTGCAAGTGGAAGTGGTTGCGAGTGCAAGCAGGAACTTCGTGATAGTGGAGCAGAACTCAAATCTGTCAGCATGTCTGGCCTGCATTGTGGAGTGCTAATACAGTGGATCATCAAGTACAACAGGACTGTAGTATATGTGCATTTATTTGTGCAATATAGAGCTGAAAGATGCATCCTTTAAACTTAACAGCTTGCATGATTTGTGGCCTTGTTATTTTAGGTGTGCGGTTGACTGTGTTCACAGGTCAATTGCATCATCTATTGGAGGGACGACAAGCATGATGGAAACTGCGGTGGGTCTGTCGGACTTCGCACAACATGTGCTGCGGCAGATCTGCAGTCAGGAATGGGTTTTGGAGCGATGTCTTCAGAATCCTGAGGAGCTCTGTGACACAGATATGTTGCTGGACAGCATGCTTACCCCTAAACAGGTAAGACAGGTGTTTTGTATTTAGTTACAAGATTTGAGGTTCTTGTTGTGGTGAGCATGAAAGTTACGACTAATTCACACATAGCATGCCGTGCCTATGCCGTTTCCCTGCCATGCTGTGCCGTTAATTCACACATGTCCTGCCGCGCCCCTGCCATGCTCTGACAGTGCCGTGTCCTTCGTGAAAGTCCGCGTGGTAGCCAGAAATATCTGAACTGCTAGTCCAACAGTTGAACAGATTGCCTTTTTCGTAGTGTGCTACTACCACTCTTTACAGTCCTAGGTATGGGTCATTGTGAGGAGGATTGGTATGTTTCTGATAACAGTCTTCGTGGAACTCCATGTGGTAGCCGGAAGAAGCCGAACACTGGCAAGTAGCCCACATGCCGTCTCTTGACAGCCGTGCTGTGCCATGGCCTTGAGAAGAATGGCATGGGCAGAGCATGGCAAGTGTGAATCAGACACAGCCGCACTGTGTAAATCAAATTGGAAAGACACATTCTAGACCCTTAGCGGAACAGCATGACAGGGGAATGGCATGGGCACGGCATGTTATGTGTGAATCAGCCTTTACGGTGCTCTGGGATTTGACACTATGAAGCCTGTCCAGAACGTATCCAGCCATTTTTAATATTTTGAGAACTGGTCATGTTGCCTTGATGTAACTTGGCAGCCAGTCAGAGGAGACCTTAAATGCGCATCCATGAACAGTCACTCTCCCATGGGGCTAGTCAGTCGGCAGTGAGACACTGTTGACTGAACTTGTGTACTGTGTAATCATCATATTCACATATCTCCTCATTTTCAATGGTGATTTTGGCTTTGGGAAAAACCAGAAGTTGCAGGGAGCCAAATCTGGGCTGTAGGGGGGCTCATAGATACGAGTGATGTGATGTTTTGCCAAAAAAGCCTGCATGAGAGCTGTAGAATGGGCAGGCACTTTGATGGAGAATCACTGATCTGCTTGCTCGGTTATTGTGAATGCGACGGTCACACAGTACACCAGCTCAGTCAGCAGGGTTTTACTGCCGACTTACTAGCCTCACGGGAGAGTGACTGTTCACAGACACAACCGGTTCTCGAGATATTTAGAATGGCTGGATATTTTGGGGACAGGCCTCGTATGTCATTCGGTAAGTAGCTTATAACATCTTGAAGGACTTTAGTGCCTTCAAAATGTTGGGAACTGCATGGTGAAAGACAGAGCGTCACATCCCAGGAGCCTCCAATCTTCAGCAACACCGATGGAAGAAGCTCATGTCTTATATAGATTGTGGCAGCTGGCTCCTATACTTGTGTGGCAAACTACTGCTTCATATTCTGGAACAGACTGATTGTATTTAGTTACAGTTTATCTGATGATTCCATCAGTGACTTAGACTGTAATAGCATCAGGGGACAAGAATGCTGATTTGGGAAGTGTGTTGAAGGAAGAAATTGTGGCCAAATTTTTTGAGGTACTAGCTCAGACTTTGTTTGGAGAGGCTGAGGAAAGCTGTAAAAAATGTCTGAATGACCAGTCCATGGGCAGAGATTTGAATCTGTAACTTTCTGAGTGTGAGGCAGCAGTGTTTCCTGCTTCAGCTTTATATTTGGTTTAGATGTGTAGACATTAGACATACTATCTCTACAGACATGATTTTCAGTAGCGACAGAGCTGTCTGTAGTAAAAAGCATTTCGTGTATTTGGACTGAAATATTTGCCCACTAAATAAAGGATGTTGTCTCATATAATCGACAAAGAGAAAGAGTTTAGTTGTAAACATGTGTGAAAATATTGTTATAATGATGTGTGTGTATGTGTATAAAGAAAAATACATATAAATGTGGATGTGATTAAACACCAGGGGGCTGCATCCTTGAAAGGCAGTAAAAATAAAAATTGTGGTGTTTTGAATTATCACACTGTGTTATGATATGATTGGTTGCCAGTGTTCTGGAGGAATGTACTGTCTGCATCATCATATCTTCCCTGAAGGTGGAGGCAGCAGGTAACAAACTGGGAATTTTAACCACAAACTTAAGTATAATTTCCTTGTAGGCTCAGCGTCTGCTACATATGATCTGTTACCCTGAAACCACAGCTGCCACAGAGGAATCACTGGACCAGAGACACATTATTGCTAGGATTCTGGAGGTTTGTATGAATGAAGACAACTGGAACAATGTAAAGGTCTTTTGTGTGATATATATAATTTATTAACAAAGAATGCCGAACATCTTCATTCTTACTTCCCTGTGGCATAGATCTCTGTTTCACACATCTATTATTATCATCATCATCATCATCATCATCACCACCATCATCATCATCATCATTCTGTCTTGTTTTTGTGAAGAATGTAGTACTGATTTGCTGCCCAGGGTAGTGTACTTTGTATAGTGAGTCACCACAGGCTGGACAGTTTGGGGTTCTAACCCTAGTGGAGGGTGAGATTTTCTGGACCCATCCAAATTGGTCCCCATACCCACCTAGTTTCCTGTACAATGAGTACAGCATCTCTTTCATAGGATTTAAGCAGCCAGGGCATGGAGCTGACCACCCACTCCCTTGTAATGCCGAGCTTGGGTATGGATGGATCTATACCTGTACCTCCCAACTTTGTATGCTTGGCTTGTGATGGGAAAGAATTTGCCTTTGACGTAGTACAGATTGTACTTGCGCTGCATATAGAAGCATGTGGTATTTGTAATTGTTAATTTACTAATAATATGTCATATACAATGTACCTATATTTATCAGCTACCTGATACCATATTTCGCATGCCTATTTGCAGTGGTTGTGTAGTTGTTACCATCAAACCAAAAAAAGTAACAAAAATGTTCAATGCTGTTATTTTATATTCTACCACTTGGGCCTCCAAAGTTTTTATGGCCAAGAGTCACCTGTTATTGTGGGCCAGTTCGCAGGCCGCACATGGAGAAATAACAGTAAGCGATATACTGATCTGCCTAAGTAATTGTGCAATTTTTACAGTATTTTCACAATTTACAAATGTGACCATGGGTGGCATAATACAACTTGCAGGCTGTGTGTGTGACCTGCAGTCCGTGGGTTGGAGACCCTTGTTCTGCCACATACCACAACTCTCAGTTAAAATAGTGGAACAGAATTTCAATATTTTTCAGGGATATTTTGCCATACACCATTTCAGGATAACATATGGCATGGTGCTAGTGCCACTGCAGTCTGCCTTGCTGTTATTACTGATTGTGGCCACTTAGGTAGTTCCTGACAACAGCGTTTATACCAACTTTTATGAAAACCATTCAGCTCGTTTAACACTTGAGATGGTGGGACATAGACACATGCAGACATTATTTTTATGTCTCGGCTTAAGATTGTATGCATTTTGCAATATGTAAAATGCATAAAGTTCCTTATCTATCTTAATTGGCAGCCTGCAGGGAATTCCACGCTTCAGTTAGGAACACAAAATGCAAGGAAACTGTATTACCTTTATCATTAGGCATAGTACTATATGTTGCACAATTCATATAATCCTAAGCCTGGTGATCTGATATGCTCACTTTCTGTCTTGGAGAAAGAAAAGTGAGGTTGTGGAAATTTCGTCAAGTTTGCGTACTTTTTACTTTGATCTTTGAAATATATTTAGTTCGTCATGTTTCTAGCTTTGGAAACCATTTGAAGTCTGAAGTCAAATGAAATAATATTTAAACTTGTAGTTCGTGCCTCAAGGATATACTGCACCTCCGTTAAAGAGCAATGGTTAATGCTGTTAGGGAGATTACTGTTTATTGTGGGTATTGTATGTGTGTGGAAAAAAGGCAGAAGTTTGTAGGTGATGCTTTAAATGGTTAAAAAGGTTACTCTTTCTTGTGGCAGAGCAGCATAACATGAAACACATGTCTGATTTGCAGAATCTGGACCAGTGGACACTCAGAATGTCATGGCTGGATCTTCAGCTGATGTTCACTCAGTTTTCGCCTGGCTCCAGTGAACTTAATCAGTGGTTGGACACAGTGGCCAAGACGGCTATTGACGTGTTCCAACTTACAAGTGGGGGAGTGAGTTGTAGTTTGGATGGAAAGGAAGAGAAACGGAGTGGTTTGAGGCCAAGCAAACCTGGCTCAATATGGCTTGTGGCTCCATTGGTGTCCAAACTGCCAAGTGCTGTTCAGGGCAGAGTGCTGAAAGTTGCAGGTAAGCAGTACAGCATGGTTCACATATGAAGCCTATGCCTGACAGTATCATTGACCTTTGAGAAGGTAATTTAATTGATGTCATATTTTCTGGATGTAGAGATGAACAGCACGTTTGTTTTCAATTCATGGCACTATAAAGTTTTTTTTTTATTTATTATACTTTCAAGGGCAAGTTCTGGAAAGTGGGAATTGGTCATCGAAGAACCGTGACAAAGAACGGAATGTCCAACGTAGTTCATCCCTTCTGAGCCACCAGCCCTTCTTGTCCTTAGTTCTGACCTGCTTGAAGGGCCAAGATGACCAGCGGGAAGGTTTACTCACGTCTTTACATTCGCAGCTTAACCAGTTCCTCATGCTCTCCAAAGACGTATGTGAAACATGCTAATGGCATCTAGTGATGTACTTTCATTGCTTCTGATTGATATCCTTGCTATGTTTGTGCTCTTTGAGTTTTCTTTCAGTTTTTTGGTAAAACACTGATCAGAAAATTCTGAATGAAGGCATCACAATGTGCTTGAAAATCAATTAGTATTACACAAAGGTACGTCAGCACAATCTATTTATTCCAGAGTAAGGCTACATGTTTCGACTAGACGTTAGTCATTTTCAGGCCCCTACAATTTCGTTCCCAGATGCTTTGTCCACTTTGGGATCCCATAGTGTT
>Ga0123353_10011649_pt1 | contig 12409 bp, 9 predicted proteins | sample TergutLab28metaG_3_FD_92763 | JGI IMG/M metagenome (GOLD analysis project Ga0123353, IMG submission 92763) | Labiotermes labralis P3 segment gut microbial communities from Petit-Saut dam, French Guiana - Lab288 P3 | ecosystem: Host-associated > Arthropoda: Insects > Digestive system > Gut ... | reverse complement strand
TTTCCGCCGCCAGTTGGCTCAGCGGTTTGCCCGTTTCGGCCATGTATTGGAGGATGTACGCGATGCCCACCAGGCTCGAACGCGTGAGGACGACGCGCGGTTCGATGACGCCGCCGTTGCCCTCGCCGCCGAAGATGCATCCGTCGCGGAGCATCGTCTCGACGACGTTGGCTTCGCCGGTCGGGGCGCGTCGCACGGAGACGCCGGCCGACGCGGCCACGTCGTCGATCATGCGGCTGGTGGCGAGATTCGTCGCCACGTCGCCCTTGCGGTGTCGCAGCACAAAGGCCGTCGCCAACGCGAGCGTGTACTCCTCGCCGATGAAATTTCCCCGCTCGTCCACGACGACAAGCCGGTCGGCGTCGGGGTCCTGGGCGAACCCCACCGCGGCCTTGTGCCGCCGCACGGCCTCGCACAGTGCGGTGAGATTTTTCTGAATCGGTTCGGGTTCGTGGGCGAACTGCCCGTTGGGTTCGGCGTTGAGGTGGGCCAGTTCCGCGCCCAGGCGGCCCAACAGCATGGGCGAGACGACGCATCCGGCGCCGTTGATGCTGTCGAGCACGACCTTGAACCGTTTGGACGCGATGAGCGTGACGTCCACCAGTCCGCACACCGCGTCGGCGTGCAGGCCATGCGTCGTGCCGTTACGCGTTTGTGACCCCACGGAGGCGAAGTCTTTGATCTCAAACCGGCCCTGCCGCCAGATGTCGGCCAGCTCGTTGGCCGCGTCGGCGGGCAGGCAGCAGCCGTTGGGCTGGAGGAACTTGATTCCGTTGTATGGCGGCGGGTTGTGGCTGGCGGTGACGATCACGCCGCCCCGGCAGCCCAGTCGCGAGGCCATGAACGCCGTTCCCGGTGTGGTGACGACGCCCAGGTCGATCACGTCGATTCCGGCCGCCATCAGTCCCGCGGCCACCGCCGACGCGATCATCGCCCCCGACGGCCTGGTGTCGCGTCCAATGACGACGGAAGGCCGTTTGGGCACAGGGTTTGCGCCGCCCGCGCTCCCCGCCCCGCCGGCCGGGCCTTGCCGGTTGAGCATCGTGCCAAACGCCAGGCCAAACGCCATCGCCACCTGCGGCGTCAACGTCCCGCCGATCGTTCCCCGGACACCACTGACGCTCACCATCAATCGGTCTTCCACGAGGGGTCTCCTTTGCTACTACTATATCGGCGCGCCCGGAAAAAAAACCCTTGTCAATTTCCGGTTTTCGGGCATACTATAGGCATGCGGCGCGGCGTTCGAGGGAACGGCGCCGGTGTTGTGACCCGTCTTTATTCGTTTCAACAAGGAGAGTCTCATGTGTCGAGGTATCATGGCTGTTTGTTTGGCGTCGCTTCTGGCCGGCGGTGCGCTGGCCGATGTCTATTTTTCCAATCCCTCCAGCGTGAATCTGCTGGAACGCTGGAACTCCGACGGAACCTACGGGCTCCAGCTTGAGGGGACATTCTCCGCGTACCGACACAGCGATAGCTATGCGTGGAGCGGGAACTACGGCTACAACGAACTCCTCAGAACGGTGCTATACGCCTGCCACAGCGCGGGTACCGGCATGCACTTCGTACAGGCCGGCGCTGATATCGACCTGTGGGTCGATGTCACGTTCACGTTTCCCTCGCCCATGACGGTGGACACGTTTGTCACCAGTTTTCGGGATCAGAAATCTCAGAATCCGAACAACTACCAGTGGCTCGACGACAAGGAGAATGTGCTGGTCGATGTGCGCAGCGCGACCGATTTTACCGGTAGCGCCTACCGCACGGACACCTCGGCGCTGGGTCCGGTGACGACCTCGTCGGTGACGTTCCGGATGTTCATCCAAGGGATGGACGACAGGGCCATCTTCGACCGGGCGGAAGTGATCGGTCTTGGCGCCTACCTGGCCAGCGGCCAATCGCTGGCGATGGACGGCTGCTACAACATTTTCTACGAAGAAACCAACGTGACGGGCGACTTCGATCCGCGGTGGACCGACCATCGCATCGGCGACACGGGCGGAAAACCGGGCGACGCCGTTGGAAAGCCCCAACAGGCAGGCAGTTGTGTGTGGGAATTCTCGCGGGAGTATGAACTCACCAGTATGATGCTGGCCAATTACGAGTACAACCGTTACTTGGCCGAGGCGAAACTGGAAATCAGCGACGACGGGAAAACCTGGTCGGACCTCTGGTATAACGAAGAGTACCACTGGAACATTAACGACCCGTTTATCCATTTCGCTCCCGACATGACGGCCCGTTTCCTGAAGCTGTCCTGGGGCGCCAACTCCAATCCGGTGGAACTGGCCGAGTTCCAGTTGTTCGGCAAACCGACGATTCCCGAACCGATGACGATGACCCTGCTGGCGATGGGCGGTTTGGCGCTGCTGCGGCGACGGCGGTAGGGTAGAGTCCCCGAAATCCGAAACAAATTTACAACGTTTCGATGTGTCCGTTATATAAGGAGCGTCTCATGTGTCGAGGCATCATGGCTGTGTGTCTGGCGTCGCTGCTGGCCGGCGGCGCGATGGCGGATGTGGTCTACTTTACCGATTCCTCCAACATCAACCTGCTGGAGTGCTGGAATCCCGACGGCACGAGCGGGCTGCAACTGGCGGGGTTATGGTCCCGTTGCGACCGCGACGGCAATGAGTGGGAACGGGGCGGGTACGACCCCGCGTATCTCACCCGGCTGATCTCCTGCGCCGCGACGGGGACCGGCGCGAGGTTCGATCGGGGCAACACGGACGAAGGGAACGACAACCGATGGGTCGAGTTCACGTTCACCTTTGATTCGCCCGTCATGATCGACACGCTCGTCACCTCCTGGCGGAGGGATGCCAACCACTGCGCGAACAACTACCAGTGGCTCGACGGTGACAGGAACGTGCTGGTCAGCGTCTCCAGCCCGACCCGGTTTGCCGGTGATTCCTACCAGGTGGACACCCTGTCGAACGGTCCGGTGACGACCTCGGCGCTGACCTTCAAGATGTACCTCGACGACAACAACAACCGGGCGGGCGACGACCCGAATTTCTATCACATGGCCGAACTGCTGGGTCTTGGCGCCTACCTGACCAGCGGGAATCAGCAGGTGGCGATGGACGGCCGGTATAACATCTTCTACGAAGAGACCAACGTGACGGGCGACTTCGATCCGAAATGGACCGATCACCTGCTTGGCGATGTCGGCGGAAAGCCCAACGAGACCGGCAGTTGCGTGTGGGAATTCTCGCGGGAGTACGAGCTGACCGGCATGGTTATGACGATGTACAACGACGGCCGGCGCATCAACAACGCGAAGGTGGAAGTCAGCGACGACGGCGTGAAGTGGGACGAAATCTGGTTCGACGCGGCCTACCTGCACGACTCGAACAACCCGTACATCCAGTTCGCTCCCGACACGACGGCCAATTTTCTGCGGCTGTCCTGGTCCGGTATTACCAGCCCGGTGGAAATCACCGAGTTCCAGGTCTTCGGCAAACCCGCCGTCCCCGAACCGATGACGATGACCCTGCTGGCGGTGGGCGGCCTGGCGCTGCTGCGGCGACGGCGGTAGGAAGCACAAACAAACGTAGATATGGCTCTGCCTTTTTGCGTTGCAGGGTGTGCAAAAAGATAAACGTGGATATGGCTTGCCTCTTTGCGCTGTAAGACATAGTAGACTACAGAGCGTTCTGTAGACCACAGTGTCTTGCAGCACAAAGAGGCAAGCCATTTTCATTGACAAGGCGCGTGGCGTACATATGAGATTCGGTTTTTTGAACTCGCGGATCGCTTGTGGTGTTACGTTGTGATGGGTATGTTGTACCCGTGGAAAAGTTCGCCCCTATTTTCGCGGTGATTTTGCTGTCGATGTCGGCAGGGTATCTGGCCAGACGGTTCCGGCTGGCTGGCGACCGGTCGGCCAATGGCATGATGACGTTGATCACCGTGCTGGGATATCCGTCGGTCAGCCTGCTGACGATCTGGAAAATTGAGTTGGTGTGGGAGCATCTCTGGCTGCCGGCGATGGCCTGCGCACAGGTGGCGCTGATGGCGGCGCTGGCGGCCCCGATCGGGTCCTGGTTGACGAAGGACCGCGGTGAGCGCGGCGCGTTCGTCCTGCTCAGCGCGTACGGAAACAACGGGCTGACGATGGGGGGCTTCGTCATTTTCATGCTGTTCGGAGAGGCCTCGCTGGGCCTGGCCAGCTTGTTCTTTCTGCTGTTTCCGACCATCGTGGTGCTGCTGGGGTATCCCATCGCGAGGCATTACGGTTCGCGCGGGCCGGGTCAGCCGCTGGGACGGCTGTTGCTCAAAAGCCTGCTGGACTGGCGGAGTCTGGCCTTGCCGATCAGCCTGGCGGGTGTGGGGTTGTCGCTGGGGCGTGTGCCCGTTCCGGAGGCGGTGGACCAGTTCCACGTCGTGGACGTGCTCGTGTACGCCATCAACGTGTTCGCGTATTTTTCGATCGGGTTGCGGTTGCAGGTCTCGCACGTGCTGAAACTTCGCGCGTTGATCGTCGCCCTGGCGGGCACGCGGTTCGTGCTGGGCCTGGCCACGGGCCTGCTATTGATCGGCGTGACGTGGTTGACCCCCTGGCCGATCCACGGCCAGGCCTTACCGGTGGCGATTATCCAGTCCTGCGTCTCGACGGCCGTCACCGCGGTGGCGCTGACCAACATGTTCAATCTCCGCCCCGCCGAGGCCAGCGCCCTGTTCATCACGAATACCCTGCTGTATTTGTTGGTAGTCCTGCCACCGCTGTTGTGGGTTTTCCGGTGAACCGTCGTAAAACTGTTTGCGATTTCATTTGTTTTCACCGGTGACCGATCCGATAATGATAGTAGCGGCATGTTGACGCGAGCGCATCGGGGCGGCGCGGCCTTTCTGCGCCCTCGTGCGCCCGCATGGAATGAAGGTGCTCATCTCATTTCTTCGAAAGGATGGTGCTATGTGCAACATCGTGAACGCAAGCAAGCAGTATCGTTGAATCACGGCTTCACGCTGATTGAACTGCTGGTGGTCATTGCCATTATCGCGCTGTTGATTTCCATTCTGATGCCCTCGCTGTCCCAGGCCAAGAAACTCGCCAAGGTGGCCGCCTGCGCGAGCAATATGCGCGGCACGATTTCCGTGCTGCACATTTACGGGAACGACTACGGTGAATGGCCCACCAACGAGCGGCTGGAGGGGTCCGAAGTGGAGGGGTCGTGGCACTACCGCTACCGCACGCGGGCCGCCAGCGCGACGTCCTGGATTTACCAGATCGACCGCACGGCCGGAGCGTTCGATGGCGCGTACCGCTGCGCGGAATCATTGCTCTCGGACAATGAGCGGTTCCATGACGTTCCGCGGAACGGCCTGACGTGGACATGGGCGTGCCGCACCGGGTCCGGTAGCGGCGGGTCGTTGGATTATCAAGCCAGCCGGGTGCGCAACGGCGACCGCAGTTGGTTCATGTACATGGGGCCGTTGCGGCCGTATCCCGCGGAGGCGCCGGACAACGAACGTGCCTGTACCGACTGGGACACCAAGTATAACGCCTGGGACTTCTGGGGCGACGCTTGGGGCGGTTCCAACGCCAAGAATCCCAACTCGCCGATTTTTCACGAAAAATTCGAAAATAACACGACCAACACGCCCAATTTCTTCCGCAAACCGTTGCGAAACGCCGTCATCCTGAACTGCCCGACCCAGGTGCGGGCCGATGGCGGGGATCCGTACATCTGGTGGAACGAATGGCGGGCACCGCACGGGAACAAACCGCTAACCGGACGCGACAAGGGCGTCTGGAACTTCGGTTTGGCCGACGCGCGCAACTACGGTTTCATCGACGGCCGCGTGCAGTACGTCCAGTATGGCACCGACGCCACCACGGTGGCACCGTGACGTAGCAAATCCGAAATCCGAAGCACGAAATCCGAAACAAATCCCAAAGCAGAAAATTCCAAACGGCGACACCACGCGTCAAGACGCGTGGCGTCGCCGTTTGGGGTTTGGAATTTTCTGCTTTGGAGTTTGTTTCGGATTTCGTGCTTCGGATTTCGGATTTAAGACGTTACCGGTGCAAGTGTTCTTGGCAAAGCCTGGGCGTTCTTCGTACACTAAACGGCATGGGTGCTTTGCTTACCTATTTGCGGTGTCATCCGTGGCAGCGGCGGGTGCTGACGGTGCTGGCGGCGGTGAGTGTGTCGGGGCTGGTGGCCGTGATCGTGTATCCGCACATTCGCAACGATGCCCTGCGGCGGAACCTCGGCAGCGACGACGAAGCCGTTCAGCGCAACGCCATTCGCGAAGCCCGCGCCCTGATGGTCATGGACTCCGACGTGAGGCCGTACCTGGAGAAGGTGGCCACCAATTGCGACGATCCGACGTTCCTGGCCGTCACCAAGGCATTGTCCGACGAGATGGTGCTCGATCTGTCCAAGCGGCCTCCGGAGCAGGCGGACCGGTATCGGGCCATCATGCTGGAGCAGGCCCCGCTGGCGATGACGCGATGCGGGTACGCGTGGCCGTTGCTGGTCAGCGGCCGGGTGAACGAGCACACGCGTCGGGCGGCTTCGCGGGCGGCGGTGGACGAGGACGCGGACGTTCGCGCGATCGGGGCGGCCTTGGCGGCGAAGGTGGGTGACGAGGCGCTGCTGCGTACACTGCTGTCGGACACGGACACGGGCGTGGTGGCGACGGCGGCGCTGGACGCGGGTCTGACGGGGCACACGGCCTTGGCGGGCGATATCGCGGCGGCGATGGAGTCGCGGTGGAAGCAGGCGGCCTTCCGCGCGGCCGTGGCGGGCCTGAACGTGGAGAATCATATTGATGCGCAATGGGCGCGGACGAACAGCCAGCCGGCCCAAGCGGTGCCAGCCAGCGCACCGGCGGCGCGTTCGGCGGCTCTCGACGGTGATCTCGACGTGATCTCCAACGCGGCGTTGGCCTTGTCGCGGCTGGCGCCACGGGAGTACTCCGAGCGGCTGGCGGAGATTTTGGAGCAGACGGACGATCCGCTGCTGCGTGCCCGGCTGCTGCATGTGATGCCGTCGCTGGAGCGTGACGTGGCGGAGCGAGCGGTGTTGAGGGCGTTGGAGTTTCGGTGGCCTGAGGCGGCAGCGATGCTCGCGGGGGCCCAGCTTGGTCTGCGGGCGGAAACGGAATGGTCCGTCCGGGCCGTGCTGGAGGCGGTGGCGTCCGAGACGGGCGCGTCGGAGGAACTGCTCCGGGCGGCCTGTCAGGCGGCCATCGTGCTGGACCTCGACGTGGGCGAGACCATCTACCAACTGATGGACGCCCTGTGGGATTCGTACGACGTGCCGCTGCGCGTGTCCATGATCCAACTGCTGGCCGCACACGCCAGGCGGCTGCCGCAAACGGAAGTTCAACCCGACGACGACGCAGTGGAACTGACCGAGACGGTGAAGGCGGACGACGCACCGGAATCAACGGAGACAACGGACTTGGCGGACGCGACGGAAACCGCGCCGGCCTCACCGACGCCCGTGACGCGCGCGGAGTGCCTGTTTATGCTGCGGTTTTTCGTCCAGTCGGGCGACTGGATGGACGACGGTTCGGTGAATTTGGCTGCCGCCGTCCCCGCCGTCGTGGCCGCGTGCGAACTGCTCGCGATGGGCTATCCCGACGCTTGGGACGACGCCAAAGCCGCCGCCGCCATCTCACCGCTGGCGGCGTTCGAGCTGGGCTGGAGGCTCTCCCGCGACGAGGACCCCCAAAAGCACATCGACCTCATCCTGAGCATGCTGCCCGATCCCCGCCAGAGCGACGAAGACGACTATTGGGCGCTGGACACAAACATCAAAGTCGCCGCCGCCGTCTGGATGGGACTGACGCTACAAGACAACGCCCAGGCCGCCCAAGCCCGGCAGCGCATCATCCAGCGGCTCAACACCGTTAGCGACCCCTATCTCCGGCAAACCTACGACGCCGCCCTGCTGGCCCTGGGGCAGCGCGACCTCGCGGCGGCCGTGCGAAAAGCGTTCGTCACCGAATGCCGCTGGGTCGAAGCCGATCTGCTCTGGGGCCCGGACGGCCAATTCCCGCAATTCCTTCCCGTGTACGGAGCGCTGCTGGTGAAATCCGGCGACCGCCACCCGCTGGACTGGCTGCTCGCCAGCGACCGCCTGGATATGGACATGCAGATGTTCCTGCTCCAGGGCCTTGGCATGGCGAACGTCGCCCGGCTGGACGCGAGTCTGCCGACCGTCGACCCGTCAACCTCGGGCGACCTGCGCATCTGGCAAGTGAACATTCTCCGCCACGCGTATATTCTAGGCAAATCGGAGCAGCCATGAGTGCCGCGCGGGCCCGGGTGGCGTCGAAATTGGCGGGGCAGGTCGCCGCGCTCGCCCGCGGGGCGTTGGATTTGCTGCTGCCCAACGTTTGCCACGCCTGCCGGCGGGCCGATGTCGCGACGCACGGGCTTTGCACCGCCTGCAACCTGGCCATGCTGAAATTGGCCGCCCTGGACTACTGCCCGCGGTGCGGGGCCACCGCCGCCGGTCCGCTCCGCGACGGGCAGGTCGATTGCCCGCTCTGTCCCCAGCCGCTGCCGCGATTCGAGCACGTCGTGCGGATCGGGCCGTACGTGCAGCCGTTGCGGGCGGTCATTCGCGGAATGAAGTATCGTCGCGAGGAGGCCCTGTGCCGGTGGATGAGCGAACTATTGGCCGCCGGTGTGTCCGCTCGCGTGGAGAGGCCGCTGGATGTCGTCGTGCCCGCGGCCATGCACTGGAGACGGCGGCTCGCACGTGGCCACGACCACGCCGCCGTGCTGGCGGCCTCGGTCGCGAAGGCCCTGCGACTGCCGCGAGGGCGCGATCTGGTCCGCGTTCGCCCCACGCCCGCCCAGGTCAATCTGTCGCGAACGCGACGGTTGGCCAATCTCCGCGACGCGTTCACCGTACCCCACCCTGCCGACATCGCGGGGCTGCGAATCCTGTTGGTGGACGACGTGACCACCACCGGCGCCACCGCCAACGAAGCCGCCCGAACCCTCCTGCGGGCCGGGGCGTCCGCCGTCGTGCTGGCCGTCGTCGCCAAGGCCGACCCGCCACGGGCGTACGCCGAACCGATCGAGTGACATTACGTTTCCTGCAACGCGTTGCCCAGCGCGACCAACTGGGCCGCCACGGCGTCGACAGATGCACCAGCGGCGATGGCCTTGGCGGTGACCTCACGCAGTTGGCGGCCAAAAGATTCCAGCGTGGCGGGCCGGCCCTTCGGTACCGCCCGCTTCAATACCGTCGCGCCGCCGCGGCGCTTGAGCTGCAAAAACCCCTCCGCCGCCAACGCCCGATACGCCTGCGCCACCGTGTTATGATGCACCCCGAACTGCGACGCCAGCACCCGCACGGGCGGCAGCTTCTCGCCCGCCTCCACGCCGCCGGCCACCAGCACCGTCCGAATCGCGTCCACAATCTGCCGATACACCGGCGCCTCGGCCAACCGATCCAGCTTCAATAACCACGGGGATGTTTGCATGGGGAGATTGTACAAATGTACAGGACAAAGGGGAAGAGGCAAAGGTTGTAGGCTGTAGGCGCAGGCTGATGAATCATTTGGTATAATGTCACATAAGCCAGTTCATACAACCCACAGCCTACAGCCGAAAAAGTTGATTTTTCCAACAATTTCCCTATCCTCTCTCCATGCGAACAGGTTCTCCCCAACATTTGGGTCATGGCGATAGCGGCAAGTGGGACACCGCCGGTGTGTTGTTGGACGAGCAGATCGTCCGGCAGGCGGGGTGTGTGGATTTTGCGGCCTTATTTGGTAACACCAGGCCGGTCGAGGTGGAGATCGGGACGGGCAAGGGCACGTTTCTGGTGGCGCGGGCTCGGCAGCGGCCTGAGGTGAATTTCCTCGGAATCGAATGGGCCCGCGCGTACGCGATGTATTCGGCGGACCGGTTCAAGCGTCATGGCCTGGAGAACGTCCGCATGCTGCGGGCGGACGCGACGGAATTTTTCCGCAAAAAACTCGCCGACCGTTCGATCGGACGGCTGCACATTTACTTTCCCGACCCCTGGCCCAAGACGAAGCACCATCGCCGGAGGCTGATCCAGGCGGCGTTTATCGAGGAGGCACGCCGTGTGCTGGTGATCGGCGGGCAGTTGATTATCGTGACCGACCACCAGGACTATTTCCGCCAGATCCAGGCCGTCATGCGTTCCGCCCGCGGTTGGGCGACGACGCCGTTCCCCAAGCTCGGCGGCGGCGACGGTGAACTGGTCGGCACGAATTTCGAACGAAAATACATTGCCCAAGGCCGCCCGTTCTACTGGTTGGCCCGGTTGCGGTATCAATAGGGCGGCTGGACCATTTTCGTGACACGGGCGAGACGCCCGCGTCACGTTACAGGCGGTTTGTCCTGTTGGACCGAAGACGCCCCTCAAATGTGTCGATATCCTTATAGAGCGCCTCAGGAGGCGGTCATCGCCTCGACGGCGGGAGGGAACGACCATGCGTATGTTTCGGCAGTGGATGATGTTCGGGCTGATGCTAGGCGCCGCCCTGTGTGGCCACGCGGCGTGGGCACAGGAGAAAATCACTCTCGCGTTCAATCCCGAGCCCGGTGTCTATGTCATGGTGCGGGACACGATGGGGAACTCGACCACGACGCTGGCCCAGTTGGCGACACCGTTTTCGAGCCAGGTCCGCACCGTCGTGACCACGGAGCTGCATCTGGACAAGGCCGCCACCGGCGGGAAACGTTCCGTGACACTGGTGTACCGCCACGTCATGCAGGAGAGTTATAAAAACGGACAGGTGTCCGAGCGGCTCGATTCGGATTCCGTCGATCCATCGCTGGCGCCGGGTGAGTTGATCGAGTATGCGATGATCGGCCTGCCCGTCACCGTGACGCTGGACACCGCCGGCAAGATTGTCGATATCCAGGGTCTCGACGCCGTGTTTATCGCCTACAAGACCAACACGAAAGGGAAACTCGCCCTCCAGGACGAAAAGAATCTGCATCATTTTGCCTCGAACAGGATCGCGGAGTCCCTTCTCCCGTTTCAGTTTCTGCCCGCCAAGCCCGTGGCCCATGGCGGTTCGTGGAAGGCGTCCATGACCTATTCCGCGGCCACGTTGAAACACACCTGCGCGCTGGCGGGTGTCAAGGACGATCTGGCGACGGTGACGGCCCGCGGGGCGATCAAAAACGACCCGAAGCGTCCCGACATCGACCTGGTGTTCAACAGCACCGTCCAGATGGACACCGTTACCGGCATCATCAAAACCGCCAGCACGACGGTCAAGGGAACATCCGTCGCCACCTCCGATCTGAACACCGTGATCGACGACAAGACCGATGTCACCATTACCAAAGGCGCCTACACCGCGAGCACGGCGGGCAAAGCGGCCCCGGAGGTCAAACGGGCCTCGCAACAGGGGGCCTCGGAGAAGGTCAGTCTCGCGTTCAACCCCGAGCCCGGTGTGTACGTCATGATGCAGGAAGTCGTCACGAGCACGACCGTGGTCATGAACGGACGGTCGGAAACCGCCCAGATCCGCGCGGTCGTGACGATGGACATGAGTTTTGGCCCGGCCAACAGCGCCGGAAAACGCAACATGAAGCTCGTCTATCGCCGCGTCCAGTTGGAAGCCTCCTCCGGCGGCATGGTGCATCGGTGGTACGATTCCGCCAAGAGCAAGTCCATCACGAACTCCGACCGGACGTACGACGCCCTGATCGGAACCACCATCTCCGCGACCCTGGACGCGAACGGAAAACCCCTCGACGTCAAGGGACTCGACGATGTGATCGAAACGAAAATGCGGGACATCCTGAAGGAATCCCCGATGTCCGAACGGGAACAGGCCGAATACAAACAGTGCTTCCGCCAGGAAATGATCGAGGAAAGTTTCGGCCGCTACCGCGTGACGCCCGACAAACCGGTTGGCAGGGGCGACTCCTGGAGGACCGCCTCCACGTTTTCGTATCCGATCCTGAGCACGATTCCGCTGGTGCAGACCTGCACGCTGGCGGACGTCAAGGACAACGTCGCCACGGTGAGCGTCAAGGCCACGCTCACGGAGAACGGAAAACCCCTCACGACGGTCTCGAAACAGGGCAGCAGCCAGATGGACATGCTCATCACCGGAACGGCACTCGTGGATATCACCACGGGACTGACGACGTCCGAAACGATGACGCACAAGGGCAGCATGGACGTCAAAACCGCCAACGGAAACAAAATGAAAGTGACCACCAACGGCACGACCAAGCGCACCATCACCAAAGGCGCCAAAACCCCCAAGGCGACGAAGTAAGCTGCCCGGTGGGCTCGCGTAAAAAACTTTCCAGGATTTTGACACTGTAGCAACGTTGCATGGCCCGCGCTCGTTCGACTTCGAAAAAGACCGAGCGGGAGTACGCGGATTGAAGGATTGAAGGATTCGTCGTTCCGTACGGCAGGTCCAATCCTTAAAT
>Ga0123353_10011648_pt1 | contig 12409 bp, 13 predicted proteins | sample TergutLab28metaG_3_FD_92763 | JGI IMG/M metagenome (GOLD analysis project Ga0123353, IMG submission 92763) | Labiotermes labralis P3 segment gut microbial communities from Petit-Saut dam, French Guiana - Lab288 P3 | ecosystem: Host-associated > Arthropoda: Insects > Digestive system > Gut ... | reverse complement strand
TTTTAGGACCTTCAGCAGTCCACGATTTTTGTAACCCTTTTTCGTTATAAATTCCGGTTCGGTCTCCTCGCCATTGAATGTTGGTTTGTGCCGAAAGGTGCAGCGAAACAAGCAACGATAATAAAATTAATGAATGTTTCATAAGAAAATAATTAAATATTTTAAAAATTGATAATAACTATAAATGATATTTTTTTCTATTATTTGATTGAACGGTAAATTGATTGAAAATATTTTACAACAAATACAGTTTCATTATTATTTTTAGTTAATTCTTCAATTTTAACTAAAAATTCATATATCTGATATACAGAACATTAAATATTTTAAAGTCATTTTATAGGCAAAAAATTTTAAAAATATTTTTGTACTTGAAATAAAAGTAATACTTTCGTAAATTAAAATTAATGTAAAATTGAACTTGCTTTTATAGCATTATAAACACTTATGGTGATGGAATTAAATGATTTAGATAAGTCTCCTATTGAAGGAGAAGATTCAAATTCCGATATTCGGATTTCAGATTCTGTCGAAACAGAACAGAATTTATTGCCTGATTCAGTTGAAGTTACGAATGAATTACAAACAGATGATCTTGACTATGACAAAATGAGCAGAGAAACTCTGCTTGAAAAATTCAAAGATTATTTGCAAAATTATTCTTCTGGCGAGGCAAAAAAGCATCTTGAAGCGATTAAAGAAGCTTTTGAAAATGCAACAATGACTGAAGAAGAAAATATCCATCATCAATACATAGATCCAGAAGAACAAGACGAAAATTTCTCGCCTCCTCTTGATCCTTTACAGAAAAGATTCTCAGAGTTATTAAATGAATACAGAATAAAAAAAGATCAGGAGCGGGAATTGTTGGAAGAAGAAAAAGAGCGAAATTTAAAAGCTAAATATGAAGTTATAGACAGAATTAAAGATTTGGTTAACAGACAAGAATCTTTAAACAATACATTTCAGGAATTTCGGGAATTACAGCAGCGATGGCGTGAAATTGGACCTGTACCTCAATTAAAACTGCATGATTTATGGGAAACATATCATCTGCATGTAGAAAATTTCTACAATTACATCAAAATAAATAATGAACTTCGTGACCTTGATTTGAAAAGAAATTATGAAGCAAAAATTGTTTTATGTGAAAAAGCAGAAAAATTATTGTTAGAACCTTCTACAAGAAAGGCTTTTAAGATGTTGCAAAAATTTCATGACCAGTGGAGAGAAATAGGACCTGCCCCAAGAGATAAAAAAGAAGAAATTTGGGATAGATTCAAAGCCGTTACAAACATTATTAATCAAAAACAACAAGAATTTCTTATCACAGTAAGAGAACGACAGAAAAAAAATCTTGAGGCAAAAATTGAATTGTGTGAAAAAATTGAAGCTCTTGCAGAAAGTGAATCACATTCACCAAGAAAATGGGAAGATAAAAGTAAACAATTAATTGAATTTCAGGCTGTTTGGAAAACTATTGGTTTTGGACCCAAAAAAGTAAATAATAAAGTATATAGTAGATTTCGGAAGGCTTGCAATAATTTTTACAATAAAAAAAGAGAATTTTATAAGACCCATAAAGACGAACAGTCAAATAATTTACAACTTAAAACAGAACTTTGTATTCAAGCCGAAGCTATTAAAGACAGTACCGAGTGGCGCAAAACAACCGATGAATTTATTCTTCTCCAGAAAAAATGGAAAGAGTTAGGCAAAATTTATAAAAAACAGGGAAATGATGTTTGGAAAAGATTCACTGAAGCTTGCGATTACTTTTTTGAGAGAAAAAATAATTTCTACAACAATATAGATAAGGAGCAGGGAGATAATCTCAAGAAAAAAGAAGAAATAATTAGTAAAGTTAAAAATTATAAAGTTAGTGAAGACGGAGAAAAAAGTTTTGCAGAGTTACAGGAATTTCAACGTCAATGGGCAGAAATCGGTTATGTTCCGATTAAGGCTAAAGAACGTCTTGCCGGCGAATTTCGCTTTTTAATTAATAAACAGTTTGATAAGCTGAATCTTGACGAGGGAAATAAAGACCTTCAAAAATTGAAAAATAAAATTGAAAATTGGAAATCAACCAAACAATTCAATGAAAAAGTTGTTCAGGAACGAAATAGAATTTTACTAAAATTGAAACAACTTGAAAGTGAGATAATTATCTGGGAAAACAATATAGGATTCTTCACTAAATCCAAAAACTCGGAAGCGTTAGTTCGGGAATTTACCAACAAAATTGAAAGCGGTAAATTAAATATTAAATCGCTTAATGAGAAGTTGAATATGATTGAGGGGATGTTGTAAATGGTTCAAAGTTTCAAAAAACCTCTATGAATCAACCGAATTTAAAAAAAGTATCTATGACAAATAAAAAAATATATTTGGATACTTTTGTTATCAGTTGTTTGCAAGTTCCAGAAACACCTGAAAGAATGGCAGACACTTATGTTTATGGGAGGATTTAAAAGGTGGTATGTATGACGTTTATGTTTCAGACATAACAATTGACGAAATCAACGATTGTCCCGAACCCAAACGCAGTTTTATGCTGAACGAGATGAGGAAAATTTCACTGACTGTTATAAAAGCCGAAACAAAAGTCGACGATTTGGCTCAGGAGTTTATTCGATTAGGAATTTTGAAAGAGAAAAGCATAGACGATTGCAGACATATTGCAACTGCATTACTCGCGAAATGTGATGTTATAGTTTCATGGAACTTCAAACACATTGTAAACGACAAGACCATTGAAGGAGTAAAAACAATTTCGAGAACAAAAGGATTTGACGGTATCAAAATATATTGCCCGTCTATATTAATAGGAGGTAACAATGAAAATTAAACCAATCATAAGCAAGGATTTTACGATTGATGACATTCACATAATTCGTGAATGGCATTACTACCAACGTAAAGAGATGGGAGCAGAAGAATACGCTCAAAAACTGTCTCAAAAAGTGAAGTCTATTTTGGCGGATTTTCCAAAGGCTAAAATAGTAGCATTATAGTAATAAACAAAGGCTTTCCCTAAAAATGAAATAATATCTGAGGCTATTAAAGATTCTTCACCGATTGCCTCGTTTGCCAAATCTCCGGCGAGACCATGCAGATAAACTCCTGATATTGCTGCTTTTTCAGGTGTTAGACCTCGCGCAAGCAAGCCAAGAATAATTCCTGTTAATACATCGCCGCTTCCGGCTGTTGCCATGCCGGGATTGCCTGTAGAATTGAAATGACAAACACCATCCGGCATTATTACTGTTGAAAATGCTCCTTTCAAAACTAAAATGACTTTTCTCTTAATACAAAAATCTACCGCCATTTCCAATCTTTGATAATCATTATTCCATTTTCCTGCCAATCGTTCAAACTCTTTTGGGTGTGGAGTCAGAATAGTATTTTGAGGAAGTTTGCAAATCAAGTCGGGGTTTTTGGCAAGTATGTTAATAGCGTCTGCATCAATGACTAATGATTGATTTTTTATATTGTCAAATAATATTGAGAGCGCTTTGGCTGTATTTAGGTGAGTTCCGATTCCGGGACCTGCGCCAATTGCTGTAAAAGGGTTTAAATCAGACAGTTCAGTAATCATCAGTTCAGAGTTGTCAGTATTGACCATTGCTTCCGGAATGGAAATATGAATCGCATTACAACTTTTTTGAGGCGCATGAACTGTCAATAAACCGGCTCCACTCCTCAGACATGCTTTGGATGCCAAAATTGCTGCACCTGTTTTGCCATGACTGCCGGCAATCAACAATGCATGACCAAATTTACCCTTATGATCAAATTTATTTCGAGGTTTTAACATCGGATAGACATCATGTAACTCTGTGAAATAGTGGTCAGTGAATGTTTCTGCTATTTTCTTTTTATGTAATCCGATATCCAATATTTCCCATTTACCCACATATTGTTGATTTTCAGGAAATAAAAATGCAAGTTTCGGGAATTGAAATGAATAGGTGAAATTTGCTTTGATAATACCTTCAGGATTATTGCCGAAATTATTTTCACTCATCAATCCGGAAGGAATATCAATTGAAATTACCTCAGCATTTAATTTATTGATTTGTTGTACCAAATTCAAAGCGTTTCCATCTAACGGGCGATTCAATCCTGACCCGAACAACCCATCAATTATCACACATTTATCCGAAATTTCAGGCAGTTGTTTTTTTTCTTCCCATACAATAATTTTTGCATTACTGATATTCACAAGTCTGTCTTTATTAATTTTTGCGTCAGGTGATAATCCGTCAGACTTTAATAAAAGTGTAATCACCTCAAAACCTTCGAGTAATAACATTCTTGCAATTGCCAGCGCATCACCTCCATTGTTGCCTGGTCCTGCCAACATAAGAAAATGATTACCTATATACTTGTTTTTTAATTCAATAAATATTTTTTGAGCGGCTCTTTCCATTAAATCTATTGAAAGAACAGGTTCATTATCAATAGTGTATTTATCTATCTCCTGAATTGTTTTGCTTGGGAATATTTTCATTGCAATAAACATTAAACTTTGAATTTTAAACTATTTCATTTATCCAATAATTTTTCTTCCCGATAAAAACCACCGCTAAATAACGAACATCTGTTCTGTCCTTAAAAAGATTAGAATTTTTGTAACGTTTCAGTTGCTCAATAGCTTCCGTTTTTTTTGTTTCAATTAGTTTTTGGTTTTCAGCGTCAGATTGTTTTATGTATTTTAATTCCCAAATCCAGTCTATTTCTATTTTGGGATAAAGATTATTGCGGCGTTGAAGATAAATATCTGTATATCCTTCAGAATTTTCAAGTTCAGGAATTGGTAAATAATAATTGGTTTGGAATAAAATACTTAATAACATGAATTTTATATTCTTTTCTGAAAAATTTCTCAAGTCTTTATATGATATTTTAGAAACAAAATTTTTCTGAAAACTTTCAAAAAAAGTATTGTAATCACCGTAAAATGCCATTGCAGATAACCCTTCATATATAACGCTTGTATCAAATAACATTTTTGGATTTCGCTCCATTATAATGTTTTCCATATACTCCCAATACATCGTTTTTATTGAGTAATTGGGAATTTTTAAAAGCGGTTTCCCTGTTTCTTCTTCTTTGTCTATTGTTACTAAACCCATATAGTAGAGTAAAGAAAGGAAATTTTTAGGCTCGTGAATTTTTTCAATAGGAAATCTGTCAACCACTTCTGATTGAATTTGACTATACTCTATTATATTTTCCAATTTCTCAATATTTTCAGCTTTTTTAAACAGCATTTTTATTCTTCCATAATCAGTTTTTAGATTGCCGTCAATAAGTTGTTTAAGTTCTCCTGCTGATTTATTATTTTTTTCCAAAAAGTACAAAATCATTGCAGAATTATATAATCTACTTTTTGCATTTTGATGAAATAAATAGCCGTTATATAAAAACTTTTTGTCAACATTAATTGTTGTTCTGTCAATACCGCACTCATCTATCAGAAATTCAACTTCTTCTTCGGTAAATCCTAAAATTTCATTATATCTGATGTCAATAGATAAATTGTTTGAAATATTAAACCCGCTTGTAACGTCGTCAAGCATAATTGGAGTAATTCCTGTAATAAATATTGTATCTATAATTTTTTTTGTGCCATCTTTTAATGTTTCGTAAAAATCACGAATAACTCCGTTTGCCCAGATTAACTGTTTATATTGTTCTTCGCTCAGATTTGTTCCTTGTGCAATTAAATCATTGGCGAAATGATCATACTCGTCTATGATAATGAAAGCTTTGCTGTTATTATTATTTATTATCTTAAAAGCAAATTCTATTTGTTCGCGAACATTATCAATTTCCCATGCTTTGTCACTTAATTTTTCATAATTTTCAATTATTGATCTATGTTCGGTTAAAAATGATTGAACTGAACTTCTTATTGCTCCTGTAAATGATTTTTTAAAATCTTCAACTGAACTTGTATCTAACCCTGAAAATTGAAAATTTATTACAAAAAGCGAATTTCGCTTTGGGGTAGGATTTTTACCTATATATAAATCACCAAACAGAACATCAAAATCATCTTTATAACAAATATCATAATAATGCTCTAAAACTGATAAAAATAAAGATTTCCCGAATTTGCGGGGACGAATTAGGAAATGATAACTGTTTGCCTCATTTTCAATCTGTTTGATAAAACGAGTTTTGTCCACATATACATAATTTTCAGTTCGGATTCTTTCGAAATTCGAATGTCCGTATGGTATTTTCTTTGGTGCGTCCATATTTGAAAAAGTTTTTTGCAAAAATAATATTTATCCCCGAATTTGCACTAATTATCACAAATTATTTTTCATCCAAAACCTAATTTTGCTTAAAACTCTTGTTTTAATTTTGTATTCTCAAAAATTAACTCTACTTTTGCGATAATTTTAAATCAAACATAAAATGAAAAAGAAATTTATTTGTACCGTATGCGGTTATGTACATGAAGGTGATGAGGCGCCCGAGTTTTGCCCTCAATGCAAACAACCACGGTCGAAATTTAAAGAAGTAGTATCGGGCAAATTAGAATGGGCTGACGAGCATCGCATTGGCGTTGCCAAAGGAGTTGACGCTGAGGTTTTGGAAGGTTTAAAAGCGCATTTCAACGGTGAATGCAGCGAAGTTGGTATGTATTTAGCAATGAGCCGTCAGGCAGATAGAGAAGGTTATCCTGAAGTTGCCGAAGCATACAAAAGAATTGCATGGGAAGAAGCGGAACATGCCGCTAAATTTGCTGAATTACTCGGCGATTTAGTTTGGGATACCAAAACTAACCTGCAAAAAAGAGCTGAAGCTGAATGTGGCGCTTGCGCTGATAAAAAAAGAATCGCTACTCTCGCAAAGCAACTGAATTTAGACGCAATTCACGACACAGTGCATGAAATGTGTAAAGATGAAGCCCGTCATGGACAGGCATTTGAAGGTTTATTAAAAAGATTTTTTTCTTAACAAAATCATGAAAAATTACAGATGTGAAGTTTGCGGATACATTTATGATCCGTTTAATGGCGACCCTGATAGCGGGATACTACCCGGAACATCTTTCAACGACATACCTGATGATTGGGTATGTCCACTCTGTGGAGTAGGAAAAGATGATTTTGTACCTGTGGAATAAATAGGAAGGCTAAATTAAAAGAGGCTGTTTGATTAACGTTCAATAGCCTCTTTTTGATTGAAAATCAGGGAATAAGGAAATTAGATTTTATTTTTGTTACCAAAGTTAACATGGAATCAAACTGTATCAATTACATTTTAAACAAGTTAATACCCATTGCCGAAGAATTGATGGAAATGGAAATACCTTATTATGGAGTTGTTCCTGCAGGATTTCCTTCCGAAGCATACAATTATGCAGAAGAAGGAATTGATTTCAATAAATTATTGGTAAAACAAAAAGAATCAACATTTTGTCTTATCGCTGGTGGCGACAGTCAAACAGGAGATGGTATATGTAAAGGAGATTTGTTAGTAATTGATAAATTAGCAGAACCTTACAATAATTCGATTCTTGTTTTTTCGATAGATGGTGAATTTACTTTGAAACGTTTAAAATATAATGATGGCTATATTGAGTTAATTTCTTCAAATCCAACTTGTAAGCCAATTAAAGTAAAAGAAGGTGAAGTACTTAAACGATGGGGAGTATTGAAATATGTCATTAAAAAATTCTGACTATGTACGCTTTAGTTGATTGCAACAACTTTTATGTCTCCTGCGAGCGGGTTTTTGATTCCCGACTTGAAGGAAAACCTGTTATTGTGCTATCTAATAATGATGGATGCGCAATAGCCAGAAGCAATGAAGCCAAAGTGTTAGGAATAAAAATGGGAGCAAATTATTTTGAAATTGAAGACATTGTTAAAAGAAATAATGTTCAGGTTTTTTCTACAAATTTTGTGTTGTATGCAGATATGGCATTACGCGTCAAGGGATTACTTGCAAAGTTTTGTCCCGAAACAGAAGATTATTCTATTGACGAAAGTTTTCTTGATTTTCATGGTTTTGATTTTTTCAATTTGAAAGATTACTGTGCAAATATTTCAAAAACAGTCAAACAAGGTACCGGAATACCTGTATCAATAGGGATTGCGCCAACCAAAACCCTTGCTAAGGTTGCAAATAAATATGCCAAAAAATTCCCTGCCTATCAAAATGTTTGCATGATTGATTCCGAAGAAAAAAGGATTAAGGCATTGAAAAACTTTGAAATTGGCGATGTGTGGGGTATCGGACGGCAACATACAAAGCGGCTTCTATCAATGAATATCAAAACTGCATTCGATTTTACTCAATTACCGCAGGAGTGGGTGCGTAGAAAAATGACAGTTACAGGTTTAAGAACGTGGAAAGAATTGAACGGCGTTCCTTGCATTAAAATTGAAACGGTAATACCTGCAAAACAAACAATTATGGTTTCACGCTCTTTCGGAAAAATGACTAAAGATTATTATGATTTATGCGAAGCCGTTTCAACATTTACAGGAATGGCGGCTGCTAAACTTCGTAAACAAAAATCGTGTGCAAAAGCGCTTCTTATTTTTATTGATACAAATCCTTATCGTGAAGATTTACAGCAATATAGCCAAAATATTATCCTGACATTTCCCGTTGCAAACAATTCAACTCAAGAGATGTTGCATTATGCAATCAAGGGATTAAAAAAAATCTATCGTCCTGATTATTTTTATAAAAAGGCAGGAGTAATGCTTATGGATATTTGTCCTGAAGACGCAGTGCAAGGCAATTTATTTGATAAAATTGACCGGAAAAAACATCAAAACTTAATGACTGTCTTAGATAATATAAATGATCGTAATGGCAGAAATACTCTAAAATATGCATGTATGGGAGATGGCAAATCCTGGAAAATCAAACAGGAGAGACTGTCCCCATGCTATACAACAAGATTATCTGATTTTCCTAAAACTGTATAATTATGTGTTTTTACAATTCAAACAGCAAGCGTGCTATGGCTTTAGCAAAAAGATACGGCAGAAAAACCGATATTATTGAAATTATCAAAGAAATTGAGGAAGAGCAATATAAAATAAATGCTTATACTTTTCCCTATTGTCCGATAATTACTAAAAATAAAAGCATTGAAGCCGCAATATGGGGATTGATTCCATCTTGGACAAAAAGTATTCAAAGTGCAAAAGACATAAGATATAAAACTTTGAATGCAAGGTCTGAAACGGTTTTTGAACTTCCATCTTTTAGCGCTCCCATAATGACAAAACGGTGTTTATTCCCAAGCACAGGTTTTTTCGAATTTCATCATACCGGAAAAAATGTTACTCCTTATTATATTTATTTGAAAAATGAGGAGATTTTTTCTTTGGGCGCAATTTTTGATGTTTGGCAAAATCCAAAATCAAGAGAAGAAGTGATGACTTTTTCTGTTTTGACAACTCCTGCAAATTATCTTTGTTCAAAAATTCATAATGGCGGTGAAAATCCATTTCGTATGCCACTTATTCTCAATAGAGAAGATGAAGAACGTTGGCTTGATAATTCACTCAATATTGATGAAATTAAGTCCTTTTTTGAACCTATGCACACAAACAAGATGGATGCACATCCTATTTCAAAAGATTTTTTAAAGAAAAAACCTAATGATGCCTCAATAATTGCAATTCCGAATGGAATATTCGTTTATGCAAAATCTTTTTGAAGTATTAATTCTTAATTGAAAAATCTTTATTATTACTTAATAACAGTAATATTTGTGATGACCATTTTGTTATTTATGTCGTACATTTTTAACAAGTATGATCCGGCTCTTAATTCGGATACATCTATTGAATTTATTTCAACTTTTTGGAGGTCGATCATTTGTCCAAGCATATTAAAAATTTCAACTTTTATGAAATCACCATCAATATATACCAAATTCCTTGCGGGGTTTGGATATATTGAAGTTTTGCTCGATTGCTTTGAAATTCCTTCTTGTAAAATAGTATTTATTACAATATCGTCAATTGCAATAAAAAGTCCCCATCCCTCATCATAAGGATCGTAAGTATCGTCTTTAAATCCGAGATAATAAGTTCCAGATTCTTTGGGAATAAATTTACAAGTTATTTGTTCATAACCATCTATCATACCTTCATATTCATAAATAACCTCGGCATTCTCCATATCCTCGCCAGTCGGTATTTGACCAATAGCCACTTTTATTGCATTTGCTTCTTCGTCTCCATCATCCCAAATGTAACCTGGCATATTTAACCAAAAACTTAACTCATATTCCACTTCTGCCAAAAGTTCAAACCCCGATGAAACTACCCAGCAATTACCACCTCCTGCAACCCAACTTATTACAAGTTGTTTATTCCCTGTATGAGCCAAATTAAAACCGATAACTCCAATTATATTACCCGGATAAGTCGATCCTCCGACATTCACATCATTACTGACAACAATCCAAATTCCGTATTCTTCAGCATCATACGGATCTAGCGGATCCCAATCAGTAAATCTTAACCAACCTTCAGGCAAATCAAAATCAAGAGCATCTTCAAAACCTTCATAAAAGATGTTGAGAACATCATCTCTTTGAGAAGACTTTTCAACAGAAATTGACGTCTGTTGTTTTACTACCGACATTCTTTTTTGAATATCGGCTCTTTCCTTTTGCGCAAAAAGCGCACTGCTACACAAGATTAAAACAAGTGTGGCATAAACTGTTTTTGTTATAAACTTTACCATAATTGTAATTTAAAAAAAAATTAAGTGTTAAATAAAATGCAAAGTTACATATTATCTTTTTATTATTCTCATTATTACAAAAAAAAAAAATTTTTTTTCATTTTAATTCTTTATTTCATCACACATTTTCAACCAAATACAACTTACATTGCATTTTTCTTTTAAAACTGTAACATTTGTTATATTTTTTATTAGCAATTAAGATGTATTTTTACCCCAAATTTTTTTATTTAAAATGATGAAATCGTTATACCAACAACTTACCGAAGATGTTCGCTTTCAGGAGGGTATGAAGGCGTGTATTAACTGCGGAACATGTACCGCAATATGCCCCGGCGCAGAATTTTACGATTATGACCCTCGCCGCATTGTAGATATTGTACAAAGCCAAAACGAAGCAGAAATTGAGCGTTTGCTGCGAAGCGATGATATTTGGTATTGCGGAGAATGTATGTCTTGTGTAACGCGATGCCCCCGTAACAATGCGCCAGGGTTGATAATTATAGCGTTACGTTCTCTTTCGCAGGAATTAGGATATTTTACCGATTCCGAAAAAGGTCGCCAACAAATATGTCTCAAACGCTCTGTAGGCGATTGGATATTAGAAACAGGTTATTGCCTCTATGCCAGATATATAACTCCGGAAGCCCACCCTGAAGGAGGACCAATTTGGAAATGGACTTCAGACAATATTGATGCGGTACATGGCAGGCTTGGCAGTAACCTTGACGGTGAAGGCAGAGGCGTTCTTCGCAAAATCCCGAAGGAAGATTTGGACGAATTGAAACGCATTTTTGAAGTAACAGGAGGAATGGAACGTTACGAAAAAATTGAAAATTATTCCGCCCAAAAAGCAGAAGAAATGGGACTTTCGATGGATGAATACGTTTCACAGGCATTTACAGGAAAACATTAAAACTATGAAATTATGAAGAAAGAAGGCAAAGTTCAAATTTGGAAAGAATACCAAAAAGAAATTCCGGAAAACGATTTTTTCTATGTAAGAAGTTGTGTCCGTCAAAATTTTTTCCCTGCTGCTGAAGTTATAATTTTAAAAATTCTTCGCGAAGATCTGGGAAAAAATGTCTTAGAGACTGCTCATCATACTACTTGCGGCGGAATTGGGTATCATTCGGATGTAGTGCCGTTAGAAACAGCGATGACAATTCATGCCCGCCAGTATTCGCTTATGAATGAGTTAGGGGTGGAAAACTACTTATGCTCGTGCATCACATCATTTGGTTTTTATTCAGAAGTGTTGGAAACATGGCATCATTTCCCTGAAATAAAGGAAAAAATCAGGAAAAAACTGAAAGAAGCCACCGGCAGAGAATTTAAAGTTCCTAAAACACTGATACATGTCAGCGATTTAGTTTACAAGTTACGTTTTGAGATTGCCGAAAAAGCGAAATACAAACTTATCAACAAGCACACAGGAAAACCGCTTCAGGTTGTCGAACACATTGGTTGTCATTACTCTAAAATGTTTCCGCACAAAGGTATAGGCGGCGCTGAATATCCATATGTACTTGCAGGAATGGTTGAAGCATGGGGTGGGGAGGTGATTGATTATCCGGAGCGCAGGCATTGCTGCGGATTCGGCTTCAGACAATATTTGGTACAGGCAAATCGAGGTTATTCGCTTGCAATACCCATAAAAAGTTTG
>Ga0123353_10011647_pt1 | contig 12411 bp, 10 predicted proteins | sample TergutLab28metaG_3_FD_92763 | JGI IMG/M metagenome (GOLD analysis project Ga0123353, IMG submission 92763) | Labiotermes labralis P3 segment gut microbial communities from Petit-Saut dam, French Guiana - Lab288 P3 | ecosystem: Host-associated > Arthropoda: Insects > Digestive system > Gut ... | reverse complement strand
CCGCCTCTGCCCGCAGGGACATCTCCTTGAGCCGCTCATCGTACAACTCGTGCAGCTCCTCCCGCTGCTTGGCTATGCCCTCCTGCTCCTGGGCCGCGCGCTCCCGTATGGCGTCCTGCTCGGCACGCAGTTGCTCCTTGGCGTCGGCAATGGCGTTGTTGCGCTGCCATTTGGCAAAATCCTCTTCCAAACGCTTGAGTTCACGCTCCAGTTGCTCCTTGTTCGCCTCATCATGCGTAAACTCAATCATCTGCTTTGTGGCTTCAATCTTGTGGAGCCTTTTGCGCTCTTGCTCTTCTCTGTCTTCGAATTTAGCAAGGTCATCAAGCGCATCAATTTGCGCCTGTATCGCCTTTACGCTTTCGTCGGCCCACTCGCGCCAGCTGTCAGCAGATGTTTGCAGCCTTTTTTCTTCGATCTTTCTTTGTTCTTCATAGCGGCTACGTATAGCGGTGATGATACCTTGATTGAGCTTGTCGATTTGGCCTATCTCTTCATCACGCAGCCGCGCCCTGGCTTCAAATAGCTTATCTTCCATAGCTATTTTCTGCTGGGTCGTTTTTGCGTATTTGGCGGCGATGAGTTCTAGGCGCCTTATCTCTTCTTGCGTGTCTATTTCGCCCAGGCGCTTCTTTCTATCAAGGAATTTTAGCTGATCGTCAAGGGCTTTTTGCCATGCGGCTTCCTGGGCGCGTTGGGCTTCTTCTGCGGCCTTGCGCGCTTCTTCGGCTGCACGCTCTTTGCGTGATTTGCCACTGCCACCGCGTCCGCCACCCCCGCCATCCTTTAAGTCAATGCCATATTCAGCGCACTTAGCGGCAAACTCATCTACACTCATGCCTGCCGCTACCGCCGCTTCAATGGCCTGTTGTTCATCTAGAGTAATCTGGCCATCAATGTAAGCCTGGCTTGAAAGTAGCAGTAATTGTACTCCCAGCGCGTCCGCGTTGTCGGCGGTTGTCAGCATCTCTTTTTCATATGCTTGTAAACTGACTTGCGCGCCCTTAACCGTGGTATTTGTAAACCCTAGTTCCTTCCCCATTTTCTCAAGTTCCGGGGTTAGCTTTTGCTTTCCAGCAGTTGCAAGCCCCTCAATACCCTTTTTGAACTCCCCAAACATGGGGGCGTTCTGCGCAAACTTGCGCATCTGGGCATCCTGCTGGCTAAAAGCAGCAGTTGTTTCAAGCAAGCCCCTGTGCATGGGGCCAAGGGCATCGGGCATGGCAAGCAAAGCTTGGGCCGCACCCAAAGCATTCGCCTGCATTTCCTTGAAACCTTCCAGGTGGCCCATGGTCTCAACCTGTTGGCATAGCTCAAGTAGCTTTAAGGAAACTTCCCTCGCTACGTCGTCAATGTTGCTTAAATCGTCGGCCAGGGGAGTAAATGAACGGCTGGGATCAAGGCCTGAACCTGCGCGCATGAGGCCTGCGTCGGTCATAATCTCACCTCCAAATGAAGCTACGAGCAAAGGGGCTTTCGCATAGGCTTCGTTGAAGGCGCGGACGTGAGGCATTCGGAGGGATGCACCGGTATCATCCATGAGCGTTTCTGTACTATCAATTTGCTCAAGCTCGCGCCTTATCTGTGATTCGATTTCCTTCCAAATCCATTCCTTCAGTTTGTTATCATAGCCCAATCCCATTTGTCTACAAAGATTCTTAACAATACCTTTTACGCTTTCTTCAAGACCCAGTTCAGCATCAACCCTACTACCCAGACCAGCCGAAATAAGCCCCTTCCTCTCATCCTCGTAAGTATATATGGCATCCTCAAGATACCGAATCATGGACTCGTTGAATTTTCTCCTATTTGCTGATGTATTCCCTCCAGCCCAAATTTTCTCCCGTATGCCTCCATCTCTCAACTCCTTTCCATTCTGTATTGTGAAGGCTTTATTCACTATGAAAAAGAGTAAATCATCAGTAAGTGGGTTATCGCGTGATGAAAAATAGCCATAATCCGCCAGAAGCCAGGCGTCAACAAAAGCCTGGGCAAAATTCTCTGCGGACTGCATAACTCCGTCAGTATCTTTGGGCTGTAGGCCTTCGATCAAAACCCGGGAATGCGCGAGTACGTTTTTTACCATGTTGTTGATCGCTTCAGTAGCAGGCATACCGCATTTTCTGTCTGTCCAAACGAGAATATGGCCCTCTCGGTGTCCATAGCCACAAACACATTGGCCAATTGTTCTATGTAGTTGTCCATGTCGTTCAACCGATCTTTGTCCTGCATCAACAAGTCCGTAAAGAACATTTTCAGTACCTCTTCTGAGGCCTTATCTAGCGTGACGTTTCGCTCCTCCCTGAGTTTCCACAAGAGTATGCGGAAATATTTCATTATTTCATCATTCTCTTGCATTTTGTCAAATTCTCTCCAATCCCAAGCTCCTAACATATACATAATCCATTCTCCTTATTTTTATTATTTACCTGGGCAACCAAAAGCGCCGCCCTTTGCGGGTGGCGCTTTATCCATTTGCTTTTTGCGCGCTCATATATTGCGCGCCTTATCGTTCTATTACTTCCTCAATCTCCTGTGGGGGATATACTCCATTCGCAAGCACATCCGGTCGATGGCACAACATCATGGGTGCACGCTCTAGTGAAAAAGGTTGTACAAAAACATCAAATTTCGCGAAGAATTCTCCATTCCCTTCCTCGTACCTAGCTAACCCCATGTCAATATATGCGCCATCGTAATAGACCAAGAACCCAAATGATCCACTTTCCGCATGTACATTGCTCAATAAGGCTTCATCCAGCATACCATCTGCTATCGGCAGTATGTATAGTGTATAGTTGCCTCCATTTTGGGGGTTATCACTTTCAACCCCGATGATACCTCCAAGCGCTTCTCCATAGTTTTGCTCGGCTCCTTCGATCATCTTTAGCATGCTATGTAAGCGCTTTTCTGCAAACTCTTCCCATTTTTCTTGTGGTACATAGCACTCAAAACGCACAATTAGCGCCCATAGCATTTCGCTGTCATCATCATAAAACTCGACTTCCAACTCCACCGGATAATCACCCATTCTCAATTCATCGTTCGGCGAAGAAAAGTAGAACATTGAATATCTCCTGCCTTCGATCAACTCCAACCCAGAATGCTCTTTAATCAGTTCCCGGCATTCTTCTAAGTTAATACCAAGCGGAATATCCAATAGCCAGTTCTCTACCGAAACTGCTTTTTTTGCACCTCCTTCCTCAGCAACCACCCCGCCCCACGGCAGCACCAACAACACCAGCACCAAACAAAGTAACCTTTTCAATCTTTCACCCCCTTCACACAAAAGTAATATTTCCGACATCTTTATGTTCACAAGTACATTGTACTTGGTAATTTTCACATCGTCAAGGCCGCCACGCGGCCTGGGAGAAGCATATATGAAACTTCTTTACACTCACTAGAGACGAGGGTTAGGGGTTAAGGATTGGCCCCCGCCCTATTCCCTAACCCCTATTCTCTATTCCCTATCTCCCCGCGAACCAACCGGCGGCATCTCCAGCGCCCCGTTGGCATCGTCCACAAAGGAGATTTGCTTCAGAAGGATCTCGTCCGGCACCAAGCCTTGCAGCATGCGCACCATTTGCGCCTGCTCCAGGCCGTTCACCGGCAGGCCGCGGCTAAAGGTCATCTGCACGGCTTCGGCGTCCAGTGGGGGATACCCCAGCGCGGCCAGCACATTGGCAAACAGCCGCATGCGGGATCGCAGGCCCTCACGGAACCAGCGTTCCTTGGTTTTGGTCAGCTGCTCCAAGCCCAGCAGCTTATAGCGCATGGCTACGCCGCTGGTATTGCCCGCAAAGTGCTCCTCGGTAAGGGCGGGCACCATCGCCACCTTGTGGATGTCCCGCACCAGGGCGTCGGCCAGCACCTGCATCTCGGATTCGTTGAGCTGTTTGGTGAGATAGGCCGCCGCCGCGCCCACCGCGGGCATCTCCAGTATCCGCTGATCCCGGAGCCGCCGCACAGCCCGGTTGAACTCGTCGTCGGTATCGCCCAGGGTGACGCCGCTGATCATCAGCAGCGCGTCCACCAGCTGCTCCTTGTCGTTCACCCGGTCGCTCATCAGCAGGTTGTAGGCGTCGATCAGCGTGGTCACCGGGGCGAAATCGCCGCGCTCATCCTCGTTGTTCCAATACTCCACGATGGGTACCCCGCCAAAGTAATGGGGTTCCTCACCCACCTTTTCCAGGGACTCTTCCGATGCGTCCCGGCCCTGGCGCAACGCAAAGCGCAGCACATCATAGGCCGTGTACACGGTGAGCGTGTTGCCCACTGCCTCGCCAACCGCATCTACCTTCGGCGCAATATGGATGCCCAGCAGGGGCGCGTGGGCTACGGTATCGTCGTATACCACGAAGACATGACGGGGATCGATGGCCGCAACCCGGGGGCGTGCTCCCGCGTCCATGTACAGCATCTCGGCGGCACGGCCGTAGATGGCGGCATGTTTGGCCAGCTCGGCGTCCACGCTGTCCACATCGCAGCGCCTATAGGCATCCAGCATCGGCTGGAGCGCGGCGCCCTCAACAGCCCCGGCATATCCCACGGGATTGCCGATCAGGTACGCGCTGGTCAACTCCACGATGTAGCGCGCGTGGTTCACCACCAGCCGGTTGTTGCTTGCCCCGGCGGTCTTGGCCCGCCGCAAGATGGCATGATCGCCATCGTAGTAGGCCCGCAGCCCGTTTAAGTCCCGCACCCGCCGCTCATGCTCGGCCAATACCCCCTTGAGCAGCTCCTGTGTCACACCCCGTTCCAATAATCTGATATCCCGCGTAATCATACTCTTCTATTCTCCTTCATAATTTTCCATTTTCAATTTTCAATTAGATTCCAAGCCGGGCACGGCTTGGAATCCGTGCCGTGCGCCGCCCAATCACCGGCTCCAGTCCGTAGCGCACCGCATCGATGGTGTGGTTGTCCCTGTCCGGATAGGCAGCCTTGAACCCGCCGTTTCTATCCGCCTCATAAGCGTAACGGGTGAACTCCCGGGCGGCGCAAGGGCACCTTGCCGGATCGATCACAATACACGCCAGATCCTGCAGCCAGCGCATGCCATGCTCCACGCTGCCAGGCCCCTTTGCGGCGGCGGCCATGGGCAGTCCCCGCTGGGCCAGTTCATCGTTGGATCGGGGTTCGGCGGAATCGGCGGTGATCGTAACGTCGGGAGGCAACATACCCTTGGCCGCCTGCGCGATGCTGTCAAAGCTGGCCCCCACCTTGCAATACTCGCCGATCAGGTACAGCGTCCGCCCCTGCCTGTCGTAATGGGCTATGATCAGCGCCACAGGATCCACCGCAAACCCGTGATCCAAGCCGCAATATAGGCGGTCGAACCGCTCCATTTCCTGTTTTGTCACAGGGCGCAGCAGCACATTGTCAAACACCTGGCCGCCGGAGCCGGTCACCTCGCCCAGGTAGGTATGCCGCCACGCCCGCTCGTTGGCGGCGCGCAACGCCTCGGCCTCCGCCAGGAAGGAAGGCCCCAGCCACTGGGGCGGCATCTGGCTATAGCTGCTATGATGCACCAGGCGATCGCCCCGGGGGATCAGCGCTTCCGCATTGGTCCAATTCTGGGCGCTGCGGGGCGGGTTGTACGTGTAGAAGGTGATCGCCGGCCCGCCACGGATCACCGAAGCCTTGATCGTGCGAATGTCCTCCATGCCCCTAAATTCGGTGAGCTCCTCAAACCACAAAAACTTAAAGTGTCCTCTTGTCAGCTTGATGGACTTGCTCTTGGCAGGGTCGCCGGCGCCCCGGAACAAGATGCGCTGGCCGGTGGGTTGGTACCTGATCTCCAGCGGGCTCAGGCTGGGATGGAACCAGGCGTCCAACCCCAGCATCTCGATGGCCCAGGCGATCTGCGCATACACGCTCTCCCGCAGCGTAGCCGCCACCTTGCGGTAGATGATGGCGTTGGCCTCCGGGTCGCGCAGCATGCCCGTCACGATCTCCAGCGAAACGAAGCTGGATTTTCCGCTGCCCCGCCCGCCCTTGAGCCAATACTCGGCGTGACCGGTGCGCCGGATGTCGGTGTGCACCGGCCCAAACACCGGCGCGATGATCTGCGATAGCTGTGTTTTACCCATCGGGTGCGCCTCCTTCCCCGCCGTCGGCAGGCATGATGTCGTCGATGATGCGCGGAATCTCCGCCGTTGCGGCGCTGCGGCCCGACAGTATGCCAAGGATCTTGGCAAGCAGCTCGGCGGCCCTTATCCCTCCAGGGCTGCCCTCCTCTGTGCGGATAAGGGTTGTTAGGAACTCCATTAACTCGTCGATGTCGGCGATTTTCCCCCGCTTGGCCATGGCCTCACCTCACTTTGCGATTATATTTGGAAGTCAAAAAGCCGCCTGTTACAGCGGCTTCCGGCGGGCTTCCATGTTATTATCATATCATGGCAACGGTGCTCATGGGTGTTCGAGCTTAGATCAACTTTCGAGTGTGCTAGCTGGATTTCCCAAAACATTCATCTTCTATGCGCGCAAAAGGTATGGAAGTAACTCTGCATATGATCCTATCTTTGTCCAACACCTCAATCAGCGGTTTTGCACGTTCCCCCTCATGATAGGTCTGTTTAGCCTCTCTAAAAAGCTTCTTCATTCTTGTTTTTCCCTTTTTCCCTTCAGGAAGCGCCTGAATGGGAACCCCAAGATATGTACAAACACCTTCGATATCGCTCAACATTATATCTTCAATATCTGCGCACGCGGCCAAATCAATAATCGTTTTCATCCTTGCATTTCTTTCAATCGCTTTGCGAAGATATTTCCAATCGCCCTCATGAAACTGGCTTACATCATATTTATACGCATCGGTATCATAGCATAAGAAAACCGTCCAATCGATCTGCTTGTATCGTGCCGCGCAATGATTCCTAACCCAATTGGCTCCCGCCTGCACATGCGCGATGACCGTACCCACGGTATAGGCTTTGATAAGAGTTGATTGGATTCCATCCGTGATGACCCATTGGCGATCACCCGTGATTTCATCTATTTCCTCACGCATGCAAACCCCTTCATGCTTGGTGCAAAAATACTCAAGCATCGCGTAATAGAATACGCGCTCGGTGGCTCCTTCAAAAATAAACGCCACGCCACGGTCACACTCGATCACGGACGGGTTCCTCCAAATATTGATTCAAGATACGTGTGGAATCCGAATCGCCTGCCATTAACTCGAATAGATACTCACCGACAGAAACACCCAGATTTCGCGCTGTATTCACCAAATTCTTGCTTTTTGAAGCGGAGATCTTCCGAAATGTCGCTGCGCCGGTATCGTCAGGTATCCCCAGATAAAGCTGATGCATCTTCATGTACTGTACCAAAAAAGGCGAATGGCTGGTCACAATGATGCGGATTTCCTCTGTCGATTCCACTAGTATCTCAACTAGACTCTTCAGCAACCTTGGGTGAATACTTGTCTCCATCTCTTCGACTGCCAAAAATGATACACCCGTACAACCGGAAACAAAAACCTTCGCCAGCAGCCAAATCAACCGCTTGGTTCCGGCGGACATGCTATCGACATCAATGGGCTGATTCAGAAAATCACTCTCTATAATCAACTTGTACACTACATCTCTTAACCTAAATGGAATATCGGGTACCTGCTCGTTAGCGGCATTTAGGCGTTTATCTGTATCTGACCGGGCAAACAGAAAATGAATCTGTTCGTCGCTATTATTCTCCATTTTTTGTAATCCCATGCGGCTAAATTCAGGAAACAGTGTAAAGACTGCTTCCACGAACAACTCAGATTGTTTGGGAAAGTTCTCATGCAGCAATGCTAGCGCTGTAGGAACATCTGAATCATCAAAACACATACCTCCTCCACGCCCAGATAAAAATTCAAAAGGCGCGGGAGAGAAACTATCTTGTAAATCGAGAGACGCGCATACATGGTAGGTAAAGCTCTTGATCACCATAATAACGTTTGCAATCTCAATATCGTCTATTGCTGCCAAAACATCAATTGACAATTGCGCGTCATCCAAAACAACCTTTCGACGAGCTTGCGTAGAATAACCTTTCCTATACGTTCCCTCATTCCGTTGCAGAAAAGAAGAATACTTAACACTTTCGCTTTTTCGTGCATCAAGCCACTCATTGGTTATTTTCTGCCCAGTGCCATCATCCTTAAACCATGTAAAAGAAAACCCATAACGAACATACCGGTACTCTCCCAACGATGGGGCATCTAGTTCAATTTCGAACCAGTAATCATCAAAAGCGCACGCTGGTGTCAGTGGTATGCCGCTTCTCCATTTCATCATTCTACGTCGGGCATTAGTGCTTGCCAGCAAATAATCCGCACCAAAATCGATTGCCTGAAGCAGATTAGATTTCCCGAAATTGTTGGGTGAAACAAGCACGACCATTTTGTCAAGCTCAATTCGTGTCCTTTTTAGATTCCTGAACCCGCCTACTGTTACAGACTTAATGCGCATATTGCTCTCCCCCCACAAGCATTTTATCATGAACTTGAATCAAATTCAACCATTTGCTTCAGTTTATGTGGAAATTTTCTCGTTTATTCTGCGACTGTACTTTATATCGTACTTTTTCTTCAACAAAGGAATTCTTTCGCATCTGGTTGTACAGAAACGACGACTACCCTCAGTCGTCGCTTCTTCTCATCCAAAACCTTCTAGGCCCCATTCTTACGCCGTCTCCTCCCCCTTCGCCTCCAGCACCTCCCGCAACCCCCGGCTGCACAATCTCCGGCAGTGGCTGGACGCATAATTCACTTTCTCGCTTACCTCATCCCACGGCATACCGTCGATGTACCGCAGCCGCATCACGGTGCGTATCTCCGGGCTCTCCAGCCTGGCGATAGCGTCGTCCACGCGCTTCACCAGCGCCAGGAATTCGTTGATATTGCGCAACCACTGTGCCAGCAGCTTGTCCATATTGGCTACAGCCTCGCCCACCGGATCCCCGACCCCGCTGGCAGGCATGCCATCCAACCGCATGCCCGCGCCCTCGGCAGCGGCACGCAGGCGGATCATCCGTTCGCGCAGGCTATCGGCCTCCCGGGCTAAGGCAGCGCAGCGTTCCAGCTCGATCTTTGTGATACTCATTTGGTCACCTCTTTTGCGTTTCTTTTCTATCGGTATCATAGCAGAGCTTCACTGCTCATGGTCGCTCGTATTTTGTGGTATTAGATGATCTGCAGTATCCTGTAAGACACGTTCTGTCCATAATGTGTCCATTGGGATACCGCAAAACCTAACATATCCCCATCATGCTGTCAAGCCATAAATTCCGCAAAAGCTACATTTCACAAAAATGTTGCCTATATGACACAAACGTGTTATACTTCGCTTATATTCATCGAAATTATTGCGGATGGAGTGATCGCGTGAAGATCGGGGAAAAAATCAGTGCCCGCCGGCGGCAATTGGGTATGACCCTTGAGGAAGTCGGCCGGGCCGTGGGCGTAGGCAAGAGCACGGTGCGCAAGTGGGAAACCGGCGACATTAAGAACATGCGCAGCAATAAAATCGCAAAACTGGCCGACATACTGCAAATGCCCGCCATGGACCTGCTAAACATGTCGGTTGAGCCCGCTGGCGAGGACACCTCGCTCTACCGGCCCGGCGATGTGCGCCCGGCCCGGTCACGCTCGGTGCAGGAGTTTCCGGCGGCCTATCGCCACCCCGACCTGCTCCCCCTCTCCACCCGCCGCATCCCATTGCTGGGCTCCATCGCCTGCGGCGAGCCGGATTTTGCCGCTCAGGAGTTCGACAACTATGTGGATTGCGGCTCCACCGTGCAGGCGGATTTTGCCCTGCGCGCCAAGGGCGACAGCATGATCAACGCCCGCATCCACGATGGCGACCTGGTGTTTGTGCGGCAGCAAGACGACGTGGGGGACGGGGAGATCGCCGTGGTGGTGCTTGACGACGAAGCCACCCTCAAGCGCGTGCGGCGCAAAGGTAGCTTAACGCTCTTGCTGGCCGAAAACCCCGCTTACGAACCCATCGTAATCGGCGGAGAAGGCGAAACCCGCGCCGCCCGAATCCTGGGCAAAGCCGTGGCTCTACAAACTGGGATCAAGTAGTTTCTTTTTTGATCTCCCTGTGGCATAATACATATCACAAAATCACGATAGCCAAAGGAGGTGACCCCATGCCCCAACTGAGCGAGGAACTTCGCCAAAAGCTGCGCTCCCTGCCCGAATCCCCCGGTTGTTATTTGATGAAGAGCGGCGAGAAAATCCTGTACGTTGGCAAGGCGGTCAACCTCAAAAACCGGGTGCGCTCTTACTTTCAGGCCTCCCGCGGGCACACGCCCAAGGTGATGGCCATGGTCGACAAGATCGAAGACTTCGACATCATGCTCTGCGACACCAACCTGGAAGCCCTCATCCTGGAATGCAACCTCATCAAGCGGCACCTGCCCTATTACAACATATTGCTCAGGGACGACAAGCAATACCCCTACCTGCGCTTAGATCTGCGGGAGGATTACCCGCGGCTGGAGATCGCCCGCCGCATGAAGGACGACGGCGCCCGCTATTTCGGCCCCTTCATCGGCGCCACCAGCGTGCGCGAGGTGATTGAGGTAGTGCGCAAGGTATTTCCGTTGCGCACCTGCACGAAAGCAATCAACCCGGAAAAGCCTTTTCGCCCCTGCCTGCATCATCAAATCGGCCAATGCCTGGCCCCTTGCTCCGGCGGCATCCCACGAGAGGCCTACCATGCCGAGTTGCGCCATGTGATCGACTTTCTGAGCGGCAAGTACCAAAACGTGGTCGACGTACTGCGGGGGCGCATGCTGGAGGCTGCCGCCGAACTTCGTTATGAGCAAGCCGCCACCCTGCGCCAGCAGATGCAGGACGTGGAGGCGATGATGGAGAAGCAGAAAGCCTCCTCTACCACAGGCGGCGATCAGGACATCCTGGCCGTAGCCCAAGATGGGTTGGACGCCATGGTGCAAATCCTGTTTGTGCGCGGCGGGCGCATGGTAGGGGGCGAGCATTTTGCCCTGGAGCGGGCGGGCGACGCGGACATGGCCGAGGTGATGCAAAGCTTTTTGTTGCAGTTTTACGAGGATGCGGGGCAAATCCCCTCGGAGATCCTCACCGAAGCCCTGCCCGAGGATGCGCAAACGGTGGAGCTGCTGCTGCGGGAGGTACGGGGCGCCAAGGTAACGCTCCGGCAACCCCAGCGGGGCCAAAAGCACGAGCTGATCGCCCTGGCGAAGAAGAACGCGGCCGACGCGCTGCAAAAGCGCAACGCCCGCCTGCAGTCCCAGCAGGCACGCACCGTAGACGCCTGCGCGGCCCTAGGCGAAGCCCTGGGCCTGCCGGTTCCGCCCCGGCGCATCGAAGGGTACGACATCTCCAATACCCAGGGCACCAACAGCGTGGGGGCCATGGTGGTATGCATCGACGGGATCGCCAGCAAAAAGGATTACCGCCACTTCCGCATCAAGACCGTGGAAGGCCCCAACGATTTCGCCTCCATCCACGAGGTGATCACCCGCCGCTTTGAGCACGCCAAACGCGAACAGAAGGAGCGTGCCGCCAAGGGCCTGCCTCCAGCGGGCGGAAGCTTCACCGATCTGCCCGACTTGGTCCTCATCGACGGCGGCCCCCAACAGCTTGCTTACGCTCTGCGGGCGATGCACGCCACCGGGTTCGATATCCCCATGTTCGGCCTGGCGGAAAAATTGGAGGAGATTTTCCTGCCCAATGCATCCGAACCCCTGCTGCTGGACCGGCACTCCCCCGCGCTGCACCTGATCCAGCGCGTGCGCGACGAAGCCCACCGGTTCGGCATCGCGCGCCACCGGGGATTGCGGGGGAAGACCGCTACCCAATCCCAGTTGGAAGAGATCGCGGGGGTGGGCCCGGCCCGGCGACGTGCGCTGCTCAAACACTTCAAAAATATCCAAGCCATTCGTGAAGCCACAGCAGAGCAGCTGGCCCAAGCCCCGGGCATGACAAAGGCGGCGGCCCAAGCGGTGTACCTGCACTTTTTGGCGACAAAGTAGCGCGTAGGCGCGTCGTTTCTATAGGGGCGGATGGCAATCCGTCCGTTATTGGCGGGACGATTGCCATCGTCCCCTACAACACAACGAAGGGAGACCACGCATGCGCAGAGCATTATCAGCAATCATTTGTGTTCTTTTGATGTGCGCGTTATTTTCCGCTCCATTGGTTCAAGCCGCGCCCGCCACGCTGGCATATGGCCCGTTTTCCAACGCCCAGGCGTCGGTCAAGTTGCCTTCGGGCGCTGCCCTGGCGGATGTCCGGGGGGCGGTGGAGGATTGGTGCCTGCGCGCGGACGCAGCGCTGGCCTCGGCGGAACGGGATCCAAGGATCACCTGCCAAACGGAGGAAGAGCCCGGCGCTTGGACTGTGTTGCGTTTTACCTCCGGCCAAACCCCTCT
>Ga0123353_10011646_pt1 | contig 12411 bp, 9 predicted proteins | sample TergutLab28metaG_3_FD_92763 | JGI IMG/M metagenome (GOLD analysis project Ga0123353, IMG submission 92763) | Labiotermes labralis P3 segment gut microbial communities from Petit-Saut dam, French Guiana - Lab288 P3 | ecosystem: Host-associated > Arthropoda: Insects > Digestive system > Gut ... | reverse complement strand
TGCAGGTGCAGCATGCAAGATTTTTGACCAGCTTTGTGATCTCACCGACCTGCTGGATGAGCTTTATCTGTGCATGAACAATTCTGTTTTGTCAAAGCCAACAGTAACATAGCTTAAAGATACCTAAGCAAGCAAATCACCCCCAATAGGCGTTAATTGCCGTTGGGGATGATTTGTTTTGTCGATAACACATGTTTTTCTCAACTCAAAGTTCTGCAACCGCAACTGTGAACGGCTTATCTCAAGCATGTTTATTACATGTGGGCGTTGTTTGTGCGCTGCCATTACTTGTCTTTTGCGTTATGAACTTAGGTGGCTGTAACGGATTAGGTGGCTTCATTTCTGATGATCCTTGCGTGATCTTTAGTTGCTCTAAACTGGCTCTGTTTTAGATGATCAAACCCACCAGGAACTGACAGAGTCAAAAATGCGGTCATCTATTGGTTCCAAGCCCGCACGGACAAAAAGGGTGCTCCTGTTTTCAAAACTTTCCTCAATACCAAGTTCATTAAGCATAACGGGAAAAGTGTCAAAATCAGGGATATAGACAGAGTCTTTGAATATCAGGCCTTTTCTTGAATAAAACATTTGAATAACTCCATATAATTAATAGATCGCAACGTGAGGCATCAAGGCGAAAAAAGACACGGCCGCCCCGGCAGCCCGACAACATTAATAGCGTATAATACAGTGCTCACACTGTCTTATTCCGCGGTTAAGCGCGTTGGCGGTCTGGGGCAGGCCGTGTATAATGGGAGTGACGCAAGGAGATAAAAATACATCAGGGGAAACCCAAAAAAAATAAGGCCGGAGCAAAAAAAACCGGGGGCCGAAGCCCCCGGGTAATTTATTCAGGCGACGTCGGAATCATCCAGCTTGGCCTTGCCCTTGCTGTTGACCTTCCCGCTTGTGCCATACATGGAACGGATTTCGGAAAAGCTGTAGGATTTTGAGCCATACTTGACATACCAGTCAGGCTTAAGGTACCAGGCGAATTTATCGCTGTGCCAATGAAATTTCATGGCCTTGAGCTCTTCCTTATACACTTTGGTATTGCCGGTGACCCAAACGAAACATCCGATCACCTCAATGGCGATGCCTTCCATTTTCATGAGCTCGGCGATCAGGTCCTTGAAGAAATCGGGCGATTCTTCGGTTTCGCGTTCGTACTTGACGCCCTCTTTGTTCTTGTGGACGTTCTTTAGGCGGGGGAACAGTTTGTCAAATTCATTATTGACTGCCTTCATTTCTTCCTCGCTGCCGCCACGGTCGGGATGGTGCAGCATAGCAAGCTTGCGGTAAAGGGATTTCAGCTCTTCAAGGGTTTCGGGCTCGGGGACAAAATACTTAGTCATGATATTATATTCCTTTCAAATAATTAAACGATGAAGTCAATGATGTAGTCAGGCTCGAGGCCAAGGTTTTGGGTAAAAACGTCCTCGGCCCCGCAATAATCGCCGGCAGATATGAGGGAGTGCATTTCATACCTGACGTCATCGATCAGCTCATTTGCCTCGTCCTCTGAAATGTCGTCCCTCCGGACCAGGATATCCACTAAATTTCTAGTTTTCATTTTACTTCCCCTTAAAAAATACTCGCCCCGAAAGGCGGCAATCCGGGATAGACACGCCAATGCCCGAACACGGCAACATTAAAAGCGTATAATACAGTGCTCACACTGTCTTATGCCGCGGTTAAGTTTGTTGCCGTGGAGGGCGGGCGTGTATAATGGGAATGACGCAAGGAAGGAAAACATACACCGGGCAAAAACCGGTATAAGAAGATGGGGGGTTTAAGCTTTATATAATATGCACAAAAAAAGCCGTCCTGCAGCAGCTCGCCCGGAAACGCATCCGGAAGGAAACGTATACAATATGCACAAAAAGGCCTTCCTGATGGCGGTGGAAGACCTTTGTTATATTCATGTAGTTCAGATAAAAATCAGTTCCAGCCCTCATTGGACCTTATTAAAACATACTCTTCCAGGTCGCCAAGGATACTATAAGCTTCGATCCCTTCGTTTTCAAGTTTTTTAAGAAGGTCAAGGTCCAGGCCTTCCATGTCATCTTTGAGCTGTATCTTTTTTGACATATAACTAAGATATTCCGACATTGCCAAGCCGGCAAGAAAGTTTATGTTGGCAAAATCGTTATATGACTTATTAATGGCGCCCGCGGTTGTGGTCGGGTTATAAATACCGGACGCAATACGCGGGCATTTTGCCATTGCGGCAGCGACCTTTTCAAAAAACCAGATATCTTTTTTCGTCATAACGGCCGCCCTTATTCTATGTCGCCATAACGGCGCTCAAATTCCGATATAGCGTTGCCGATCGCGGCAAGGGCATTGGCATAATTAATGTCATAGCCACTTTTATCCTGCAAGCCCATCTGTTTCCAGGTCTCGTTTAAAACTTTGGCCTTGATGGTTATAAGCTTCCTGCGGTTCTTATATTTCATCTTTAGCATCAAAATACCCCTTAAAACGAATCGTTGCAACAGATTATACCATCATAAATATCAGGACGCCAATATTTCGGGGCAAATAGGGTGCCAGGGGAAACCGGCGCCGAGGCAGCCGGGGCCAAGGCTGTAAAAACCGTCCTGGAACTCGTTGATATATTCAAGGTACATAGACTCATAGGCGCCGGGCAGGCGGCTGATGCAAAGGCCGGGGCGCCGCGCGACAATAAAAATATCGTTTTTGCCTGCGTAAAGGAAGTCGATGCCATAATTATCCGTTTTGTCAACGTAGAAAACGGCGTAGATACCCAGGTCGGTATTAGGCAGGAGCGACAACAGGCAGCCGCCGGCGACGGAGCAGCAAGAAGTGCCGGTATAGCAAAGGGCGCTGTCGCCGCCGCCAAGGGCGAGGGCGCCGGATATAAATGATAAGGAATCTTTGGAATTTTCAAGGTCAATATTATCGTCGCCGGCATAAAATGCGACGATTTTATCCTCTACGGAGGCGGGCATTTTACAAACATCGATAAGCATAATATAGTCCTTTCAAGGCAAAACGCATACAGTACATGGGTTATGGCTAAAAACCCTCGTTTTCCAGCATTTTTTTGACAAGTTTATTGATATCGCTGACAACGGCAAGGTTAAGGTCATGGGTCTGGGAATAACTGACCAAATCAGGGTATTTGCATTGAAGGCCCCGGATAACATTGCCGGAATTGCCGTCCTTGTCCGGACGGAAAGCAAGGCCGCTACAAGAATAAAACGCGCGGCCGCCGTTATATCCCCAAGATTCGTTATATTCGTCCATGCAGCCGTATTTCTGGCAGTCGCCGAGCACGGAAAGGTCGATCCCGGCCTGCTCAACTTCCCTCAGAAGTATAGCAGGGGCGCCATAGCAGCTATCGTAAAAAGCCAATTTTTCAAGCCTTTTGACAGTAGCCTTAGTAGCCCTTTTCAAGGCAAAGTCCCCCCGTTCGATAGTATACCCTATTATAACATATATGTACATATATTGCAAGGGGTTTAAGGCAATCTATAAAAATATATGTACATATATAATAAAGTATGGTAAGATGGCTATGGGGTGATCTATATGGCACGTCCAAAGACAAAGACAAAGGCGCAATCGACAAACGAGTATGCAGCGCGGAATTATGACGCCATAAGGCTGAACGTCAAAAAAGGCGCAAAGGAAGTCATAAAAAACCATGCCGAAAAGCAGGGGGGCACGATCCAGGGGTATATAAAAAAACTGATCGGCGACGACATCCCCGGGATAGATATCTAAGAAAACAGCCGAAGGCAACAAAAAAGCGGCAGAAAACCAAATGCGCGCCCGGGCAAGGCGGGCGCGATTTTCCGCACCACAAAACGTCCGGAAGGCGAAAAAGGGCGGCAGGGAGGCCACGGCAGCCGGGGAACCCGGATTGTCAGGGGAAGGGTGGAGATTTTCGACCCCCACAAGAAAATACGACCCGACCTTGACAACGGGGCACAAAGGACAATAGCGCCTACGTCAAAAGGCGCACCGCGCCATTTGATGTTCCCTACAACACAAAAAACACCAAGCATTGCCTGGTGTTTTCAAGAACCTCGTTATTAAGGCAAGGCAAATCCCTAATTAACAGGGCGGGGAGGGAAGCGTATCACACCGCGTCACCAAGTCAAGGGGTAGTATTTGCTGCGTGAGACGCAAATCTCCACCTTATCCTTGACTAGCCTCCTTGCGGTGTAATAAAAAGTTGGCAATAGGAAACAAGGCAAGCCTTGTTCCTATAGAACAAAAAGTGAAATTATTTTAGGGGGTTCTTGGAAATGATAAGAAAAGCGATAGCAGCAGCCCTTACGGTCGCGGCAATAACAGAAGTAACACTGTTCGTTACGGGGGCGGTAAACATGCCTTTAACGAAAAACGATTTGAAAACAGATGTGGAAGAAATAGCTGAAAAAGAAACCGTATACATCAGCGACGGCGTGTTCAGCGAATACATAACAGTGGTCGGGAAAGCTTCCGAAAAAGACATAAGCGAGCTCGAAGCGGCGATCGCAGAAGTAGCCGGTAAAAAGGTCAATGGTTTCTATGAAGCGGAAGGCATGGTTTTCATCACAGACAAAAAAATAAGCGATATACTCAAGGAAAACTTTGGGTACGCCTACGACCAGGAAAATACGGTAAAGGGCTTTTATATAATGGCAGAAGGGGGCAGGCCACAAATATGGGTATCAAGCGGCACGAATAACCTCAAAGAAGTGGCATTGCACGAATTCGGGCACTACACAGACGAAAATAACGGGTGGATCTCCGGGACAGGCGAGTTTTTGGGGATATTCGAAAGCGAAAAGGGAAGTTTCTCGGAAAAAATAGACAGCCGGGGCTACAACACCGGAAACGAGGTCGAATATTTCGCGGAGTGCTTCAGCCTGTACATGAACGGGTCCGAAATATTCAAAGAGTCCTGCCCGGAAACATACAAATTCATAGAAAATATGAACAGCTAAGGAAAAATATTGCCCCGGCCTGTCCCCAGGCGGCAGCAGGGGACGGGCCAGGGGGCAAGACGGAGCGAAAACGGCTGGCTTTCCCTTGAAAAAGGGTACGCCAGCCGTGAAAGCGGAGAAAACGGCAATACAACAGGCAGAAATATAAAGCCTTAAGCGCATTTGTAAAGCGCCGGCGAATGGTCTGCCATGAGCCCGGCGGTTTTTCAAAAAGCGCGAAAAGAAAAGAAAAGCGCAGCACAGCTTCCCGGAGGGAGGCTGTACAAGCAACAAAAACAGAAAATATCGGGGCGAAAGCCTATCAGCCAAAAACAATATGGGCAACGGGGGGAACCAGGCGAAAGAATGGGCGGGGCGGGGACATAGCCGGAGCGAAGGCGGCTGCCGTTCCCTGAAAAGAAGTGAAGCGCCGCACCTGCTGCCCGGCCGATAAAAGACAAGGCAAAATATAAAAATCCAAAAAGGCAGGGCGGCGGGGCGGCGCGGAACGAAAAGGGTACGGCGGCCGGAACGCGGAGGCGAGGACAGGAAAAAAACAGAATAATCTAAACAAGACAAAAGCACCAAGCGCTGGAAAAATCACTGAGAAGATTCTAAGACAGTGAGCCTGTCCCCATACCCCCTCATATATTTTGGGCTTTCATGATGTAGCTTTGCTGCGACGATTTATAGCAGCTTATCCGCGGGGTCACTGTCAAGCATAGCGCCGAACGCCACAAAAAACTTCACCGTAAAGCCGGCACAAGGGCTGCCGGTGAGGATAAACGCGAAAACCGGTGCGATACTGCCATATACGGCCACGGTAAGGGTAAGCGGCAGCAACGGGATCTTAGCCGAGTTCAACGTAAGCTTCCAGGTGAACAAGTCGGCCGGTGCAGCAGTCAACAACGCAACGCTCAGAAGCCAGGTGACGGCGAACAGCATAACGGTGGGCAAGGTGCCGGTGTCAGGAGCCAACCCGGGCAAGCAGGCAGTTGAATATGCGATCAGCACATCGCCATCCACGGCGGAGGCGGCAGTGTCGAAACTGGTATGGCAGAGCGGCACAAAATTTGAAAAACTCAAGCCGCTGACCACATACTACGTCTTAGCCCGCACAGCGGAAAGCAAAAACAGCAATGCCGGGGCAGTGAAATGCAGTCTGCCGATAACGAAAAGCGCAGCGCCGTAGGTAACCACGGAGCCACCCCCGGAACCATAAGTACCATAGAGGTGCATAGATAAAAATAGCAAAAAAACAGCGCTTGACACCAACAATGCTATGTAAACGTCAAACCGGCTTATCGCTTACAGTAATGTTGTTGGCGGCATGCTATAAAAACACACTCATTATTACTCCTCATGTATAATGAATTAGTGTTGAAGATTTCACCATTAATTATGAACAAATTGTTGATTTTTCTGCATTCACCATTATATACTACATTTAGGAACATTGCGTAAACAAAAGTACCTCGCAGGGTGGTCATTTTGACTACTTGGCGGCAGGCGAGAAGTGGGTACAGCCCTTCTCGCCCTGTATATGTGAACAGGCCACATACACAATTGCATATAGCAACACCACTTGAATATTATATGATGATTCACAGTTAAGCGCAAGCATAACTCATCGTTTTATTATCGTTTGTGTAGCACAAAATGTGATGTGTATGTAGAGCGTATCAACTACGCTATGGTACATGGAATTTTTCGTTTCCCGGAGGACGGACCCTGCCGGGGTCCTGACGCAGTAAAGCTGCTTTTGCGCATATCCCGGCGGGGAGTGCTCTGAGAAGCATAGCACCTTAAATACTTTAGCACATTAAACCGGCAAAGGATTCCAGCTCACTACTCGCAATAGCAATGAGCCGCATTGCCGCGTCATGCGATAGCAACATGGCTGATAAAGAGGTTTGAGCTCATTTTGAGGGATAACCTCACGGAGAACCATAACTCCAAGGCGAATGATAATCGCCTGAAGTAAATGAGGCAGGAGGAAGATCAGGAAACGATTTATTCATTGGAAACGATGAGCTTGGAGGTAATTGAACGCAAAAAAAGTGCCTACCAAATCAGCCGCGATATTCAAAAAAACCTATGAATGTTGAAAACATACCAGTAATCCTATGAGGGATTATCCAGCTAAATAAGCGAAGAACATTGAAATTGCAAGTGAAAAACCAGCAATATAATATAGTGGAACATGTATTACACAGCATATATGTAAAGGCGTGATTACTATAACAAAAGAGAACCGCAACTTCTAGAAAATGCGGCTGAAAACGGAGAACCACAACTCCAGAAGAAAAGAGGCTATTAGAGTTTTGGGGGTATTAGGCATGAAAGGATTTCTGCAGCAGGTGTTAATCTCTACTTTGGCACTGACATTCATGTTATCTAGCGTCGCTCCGGCATTTGCGGTGGATGATGATGATTCCATTATAACCGACGAAAGAGACAACCTAACAATAAATGATGATTATGAAATCGTTGAGAATGATGTTCAGAGCAATGTCGAGGATGACGGGGATGCTATAGAGAAAACCGTTGAGGGTGTTGATGAAGTCAGCGTTGGAATTGAAGATAGTGAGCAACTTCTTGAAACTGACATGATGACCATGACGCAATCTGCGATGGGTAATGTTTATACAGAAGCAGAATTACGACACTCGGTTTCAGCCAGTGGTTCTGGCAGTGTGGTTTTGGGTGGAGATATTAATTCATTTACTTCCGGAATGCTTATAGAGCGTTCCCTTATACTTGACTTGAACGGGCATAGGTTAATCATTGATCTGCCTGTTATGCCAAATCGTATCACCAATGGTATACAACTAGCTGAGAATGTTACACTGACTATAATGGATAATGCAGGTAACGGTGTACTCATTGTTACAAATAGAGATAGTGGTGAATGGATTCGCCCCGGTTTCGGTGCAGCAATCAACACAACTAACGGGACACTGATAATAGAAAGTGGAGTGGTTCTTGCTACAGGTGGGGTAGGTGGCGCGGGAATTGGCGGGGGTCTCTCTAGCACAGGTGGCAACATCACAATAAACGGTGGTGTAGTTGAGGCAATAGGCGGCGGAGGCGCGGGCATCGGTGGCGGTGTAAATGAGTGGGGTACTGGCAGTGTAGGAGGAGGCAACATCACAATTAATGGCGGTACGGTTACCGCAAGAGGGGGTGGTAGTTCTGGAATCGGAGGGCGCGGGGAGAGTGTAATCACAATTCTAGGCGGTACAGTCAATACTAGTGGTGGTCAATATGGCGATGGTATCAGCGGTAGAAAAATCACAATTCTAGGCGGCACTATAAACGCTCGTGGTGGCACTAACGGCAATGGTATTGGCAGCTCTATGCAAAGCGATATAATCATAAATGGAGGTGTGATCACTACAACACCAAGTGTCAACTCCCAATTTCGCAGTATTATGGGGACGCTCACTATGGCAGGCAATGCTGTGTTGCATACATCAAGCGTATCCGATACTGACACAAGTAGAAGAACGGGAGGTATCCTATTCCTCGGAAATACTGGTACATTTTATGGTACAGATGTTGCGATTACCAATAATGTTACCATACACAGAAATAACTCGCTTGAAATTCCTGACGATGCGACTCTCACCGTACCTAAAGGCTTAAACCTGACTAATAACGGAATCGTCACAAACAACGGAACCATTGTGAATAATGGAACCATAAGAGGGTTAGGGGAAATTGACGGTATGGGTACGCTGATTAACAACGGAATATTACCGCGCTTAGTATCTTTTGACCTTGCCACGGGTATAGGAACAGGAACTGATATTGACTACTCTTGGGAAGGAGATGCGACTTTAATAATCAACACTGGAACCAATATTGAAATTACAGGCACGGCAACAAATAAAGGTATTTGGATTATGAATGGCGCGTATGTTAATGTAATACTAAATAACACTTCTATTATGAGCACCATTGGTTCTAGTTCTCCACTAAGTGTGCATGATGGCGCGAGTATTGTGCTCACTCTTGAAGGTGAAAATTTCTTAACTGCTTCTGATAATGGCTCGGGTATTTCTGTGTCAGGATATTCAGACTTAACGATAAATAGCGAGAGTATGGGAAGTTTAGTAGCTACAGGCAGTGGTTCAGGTGCTGGAATTAATGTCAGTGGAACAATTACAATAAATGGCGGAAACATTACTGCTATTGGTGGTGATGAAGGAGGTGCTGGAATTGGCGGTGATGGTAATGGTCGCAATAGCGGTCTAATCATCATAAACAATGGTATAGTTACAGCTATAGGCGGAAGTCCTGTTTCTGGTCGTGGTGGCGGTGCTGGCATTGGCGGCGGTGGTGCTGGTATTGATGCTGGTAATGGTGGTAATAGTAGTCAAATAAATATAAATGGTGGTATTATTGAGGCTATAGGAGGAAGCCTGAGTAATAATGCTATTGGCGGAGGTGCTGCTGGCATCGGCGGTGGCGGTGGTGCAAATCGTAATGGTAGTCGTGGTGGCAATAACGGCTCAATAATTATAGAAAACGCTACAATCACAGCTGTTGGCGGTAACGGTGGAAATAATAGTGCCAATGTTGGTAGAGTTGGTTCCGGTGGTGCAGGTATTGGCGGTGGTGGTGGCGGTGTTAGTGGTGATGGTGGCAATGGAGGCTTAATTAGCATTCGTTCTGGTACAGTTACTGCCATAGGCGGAAGAGGCTTTACTGCAATCAACCTATCACCTGCAAGTGCGGGGGCAGGTATTGGCGGCGGTGGCGGTGGGTATCGCAATGATAGCGGCTTTAATCTCTTAGGCAACCCAGGTAATGGCGGAGATGTTGAAATAAGTGGAGGTATGGTAATAGCAACAGGCGGTAGATACATATATACTTATGGTACAGCCTTAACTGAACCAATCTATTCTAATAATTATGGGATTGGCGGAGGATTAGGCAGTGTTATAAATCATGGTACGCTAACAATGTCTGGTAATGCGATTGTGTATGCAACAGGTGTAGGTGATATTGACATAAGCAGAAGGACAGGCGGGCTTTTGTTCAACCGTTCCGTTGGTTTGCTATACAGCAATGTAACGCTCGATAGTGATACGAATAATACAATTATTCGCTCATTCAACACACTTACTATTCCGGAAGGTATAAAGTTAATTATCCCTGAAGAGTTGACACTAATAAATCTAGGAACCATCAATAATAACGGAACTATCATTAATAATGGAGCCATCAGGGGAACAGGAAGTATAGTTGGAACTGGGACAGTAGTAGGCACTGGAATAATCAAAGAAATCATTCCTCATACATCCACTTTTGACCTCACTACTGGTTTTGGTACAGGTCAAAGCGGTGATTACGACTGGGATGGCTCAGTACTGACTATTAATAACTTAGCAGCTATTTTAATTACAGGCAATGTGATAGGTGGACCACGTATAGTAGTAGCGGAGAATGCTAGTGCACAGATTACAGTTAGGGGTGTATCAGTAAGTACTGGCTGGAGTAACATAACTCCATTCCAATTGAACACAGGGGCAGCAGTAGCACTAATAATCGAAGGGAGTAATACCTTCTCAGCAGTCCCGTATGGTATTAATGCAACTAACACACGACCAGGCATATCAATAGCTGCTGGTGCTAGCCTAACAATAATGGATGAAAGCACAGGACAGTTGACAGCCCGCGGTGGTCCCAGCAGCAATACTAACGTTAGAGATGGTGCTGGAATTGATGTTGGTGGAGTAGTCACAATTAACGGGGGCACAATATCTGCATCAGGAGTCTATGGAGCTTCCGGAGGGAGTGCTGGTATCCTAGCAAGAGGAACTCTCATCATTAACGACGGTATAGTGACAGCTGTTGGTTTTAGAGGGGGTGCAGGTATTGGTGGAAACCCAAGCGGTGCTGCTGGAACAATACATATAAATGGTGGCGTTGTTACGGCAACAGGCAATGACGGTGGTGCAGGTATTGGCAGAGGACGTTCGGGTACTGGTGGCATGATTACAATTACTGGTGGCTCCATTACAGCAAGGGCGGAAGTGACTACTAGTGCAGCAGCTATTAGCGGTGAGCGCAACTTTAGAGGAGCTTTTGATGTATGGGTTAACACCGCAAATACAGACCCCGGAGGCAACCCTGTACGTATGCCACCATTTAATATAACAAACGAGCATAGATTCGTCAGGATGCAATCTATTACCTTTGACATAACCATAATGGGTGGAGGCATCGGCTACAGCGCCTCGCCAAGCCCAGCAGAGCAGGGGCAGACGGTGACACTTAAAGCAGGTACGCCCCCTACAGGTCAGCGGTTCGCGAAATGGACTTCTAATGATGTGACGATAACAGATCCGACAAATGCTGATGGCGCAACATTCGAGATGCCTGGAAATGCGGTTACGGTGACTGCAAACTGGGAGCTAGTGCCTGTGATAGGCATTGAACAATACTTAGGCGACTATGCAGCCGGAGCGATAACAAAGAATACTGATGCGGCAGATTTCATACTCGGCGCAAGAGTGCTGCCGACGAATGCGTATAACCAGAGCATCACATGGGTGAGTAGCAACCATTCAGTTGCGACTGTTACAAAGGGTGGAGTTGTGAGCATTGAGGGTGCAGGCACGGCGGTTATAACGGCAACTGCCGACGGTTTGTTAACAGCGGTAGTGACATGGAACCTGACAAACAGAATTGCCGGCGCAGCAATCAGCGGGGCACCTGTTGTGAGCGGAACGCCGACACACAACAGTATAACGGTGGCTGCAGCGACTATCAGCGGTACAAACCCGGGCGGGCAAACAATAGAATACGCGATAACGACGTCGAACTCGACAACGATGCCGACAGACCTGAAATGGCAGGCGGGAAGGACATTTACCGGTCTTACCGCATCGACCACATATTATGTCTGGGCGCGCACAGCGCAAAACAACAACTATAACGCCGGCGCGGCAATGCGCAGCGATCCGATAAGGACACAGGCGCCGGGGACCTTCATCATAGCGCTGGACAAGAGCGGGACGAACCAGTTCCCGGGTGCGGCGTATGGCTACGGTGCGCAAAAAGCGGTGACAGCCACAGTGACAAGCACGGGCAACCAGGCGACCGGTGCGTTGACTGTGGCGCTCTCAGGTACTAGCTTTACGCTGTCAAGTACCTCGATATCAAGCATAGCATCCGGCAGAACAGCGACGTTCACGGTCGTGCCGAAAGCGGGGCTGGCAGTGGGCACACATACGGCAACGGTAACAGTGAGCCGCGCGGCGGCAAACGCAAACAACATAACAGCACGGAGCTTCAACGTATCGTTTGTGGTAAGCAAAGGCGCAGGCGCGGCAGTGGACAGGGCGCCCGCGGCAAGCGCAGCCAACCGCACATCGACGAGCATAACGGTAGACAGCAACGTAATGCCCAAAGCGCCGAACCCCGGTAAGCAAACACTGCAATTCGCGATAACGAC
>Ga0123353_10011645_pt1 | contig 12412 bp, 8 predicted proteins | sample TergutLab28metaG_3_FD_92763 | JGI IMG/M metagenome (GOLD analysis project Ga0123353, IMG submission 92763) | Labiotermes labralis P3 segment gut microbial communities from Petit-Saut dam, French Guiana - Lab288 P3 | ecosystem: Host-associated > Arthropoda: Insects > Digestive system > Gut ... | reverse complement strand
GACATCAAAACGGACTATCCGTGGGACAAGGGTGCTACCGTCATTGGCGAAGCGTTGCGACCGATGGGGGAAGAGTACGTGAAGGTGATGACCGAAGGGTTGACGACGGGTCGATGGTGTGACCGCTATGAAAACGAAGGGAAGCGGAGCGGGGCGTTCTGCTATGGGAGTTTCACGACTCATCCGTACATCATGATGAACTACAAGGACACGGTGATCAACTCTCTTTTCACCTTGGCACACGAGGCGGGTCATGCGATGCACTCCTTTTACTCGGCACGGACACAGCAGTTTACCTACTGGCGGTATGTAACGTTCGTTGCCGAGGTGGCGAGTACCTTCAATGAGGATTTGCTTTCGCGGCACTTGATTTCGCAGACGGATGACCGGAATATGAAGGCGTTTCTTGTCAATCGGCAGATTGATGCGATACGCAATACATTGTTCCGTCAAACGATGTTTGCCGAGTTTGAACAGCGGACTCACGCGGCGGCAGAGGCGGGGGAACCGCTGACGGCAAGGTCGATCAAGGCAATTTACCGGCAGTTGCTGGAGACCTATTTCGGACCCGGCTTTACGATTGACGCCGAATTGGAAACGGAGTGTTTCCGCGTCCCGCACTTTTACCGGGCATTTTACGTCTATCAATATGCAACAGGCATGTCGGCGGCGTTATCCCTCGCAGAACGGGTGGCAACCGGCGGCGCAAGTGAACGGGACGATTACATTCGCTTTTTGAGCGGCGGCAGTTCTGCCTCGCCGATAGAGTTGCTACGGATTGCCGGTGTCGATATGGAGTCGCCGGAACCCATCGAAGGAGCAATGAAGCGGTTCGAGCAACTGGTGAATGAGTTGGAGGAGTTGATTTAGCCACCTCGCCCTGCGGGGCGCACTATCATTTCAGCAATTCGTAGTCGAATAATTTCTTAACGATGTACTTGGCATAATACACCTTCAACAGTGCCTTCAATACCTGTATGTCATTGTGAATGTCAGGATGAATGTATTCCTTGTCTTCTGTCCGCAAATTGATTTCCTTTTCGATCTGATATAACCCGTAGGTAAAACGCGGGTTATATTCCTGCGTTTTTTTGGCTTTGTCGAGCAAGCGATTCCAAGCGTCCAAAATGTGCCTTTCGTCAGGATTGAGCGTGTGTTTTGCTAATTCTTTACTCGCAATCGCATTTTTGTCAAAGCACAATTCATTGCGGTAAAATCGTCCATCGCTACCGTCGAATGATAAACAGTGATTACGTTGACTCAAACATGACCAAAAGAAACACCGAAACAGAAAATCCTTGTCCTGTGTATAGACATCTCCTTTATCTGCCGTTGTAAAAAACACGTCCCGCTCATACCATTTTTCTTGACAGAAACATTTTGCACAAAACAGCGGCAGTTTGTCGATGTAGTTGTCCGAACGAAGATAAAAACCGTTTTTGCGTAGGTTTAACGTGGCGATAGTTAAATCTACTTTTGCCTGTCCAAAATTAAGTCCGACAAGATACAAGTAGGCAAGAATGTTTTTGTTGAAAACTCGTTCCGTTGCTGTACTTGATAACTTCTTTGCTTCATAGCCGTTCATGCCGCAATAGATACCGTTAGAGGTGTCATCCTTAAATTCCCGCTTGTCAAACAATACCTGCGGCGAGGTGTAACACTTTCTTATGACAACGTCGTGCAACGGAGCGAGTGCCTTGTTTTCAATGTCAAATGCTTTCAGGGTAAAAGTATCCTGCTCTTTGTCTTTGTTTTGCCACCAGATACAAGAAATGGTGGACGGTGTCGCATGAAAATGTTTACGGTTAAAAGCATAACCCTCTTTGAATGTTTTGTTGGTCAACTCAAGGTTCTTAAAATACTTCACCGGGGAGAATAGTATGTAAGAATCTTTCGGTTGCCGCAAGAAAAATTGAAAGGCAGACCAAATAAACAGATTCGTGATGTCTTTTGACGGAATGTTTCCCCTGATACTTGACTTGTAATTTTTCTTAAAGAGCATCGCAATGACCGAATCCTTGTCAACATTTCGGGCTTCTTTTGTGTGAAAAGTATCGCCGGACGCATCACTATACGGCGGATTTTCAAAGAGTATCACGGTGCACTTCGGATCATCGAGATACGGTCTCATCACGGGATGTACGCCGTCTTTCCAATTCAGTGCATTGCTACCTTTTACCTTGCCGATGGGTTCGTAATCGTCGTCCGTAGTCGGCGGAATGATTTCACGAACTTTATCGCCGTAGTGTTCCCGGAGAACCAAGTATTCGTAATATTCGTAAGTGTTGAGGATACAATGCGACAACTCTTCATCGGTCATCGCTTCCTGCAAGTTGCCGCTGCCGGCACAGCGGTCGATAATGACGTAATCGTTGCCTTTGGGAACTTCTTGAATGGCACTGCGGACTAATTCCAATGCCTTCTGTGCGTAAAGCGGCGGGGTGTAAAATGCGCCCAATTCTTTCTGCGAAAGTTTATCGTTTAACTTGTCCAGAATGTATTTGAATTTTTTGTTGCCAGTTTCGAGATACGGAATGATGTAATCCGCCAACACCGCTGGCTCTCGCAATTCGCCGGACGTATTAAACAAGTCATCGCTTTCGTAGAGAAATTTTTCTTTCGTCGCCTTCGGATTGAGTCGATAAAACGTCTGCGCCCAGCCGACAACGCAGTGTTCGTCGATGGCAATTTTCAGCCATTGCGGCTCGTCTTCGTGCAAAAGTTGATTCAGCCGGGCGATACCTTCGGGTTTGGAATAATTGATCGTTTCGTAATCCGCAACTTGTTTTTTCCAATTCTTAGTATTGCGGGAAGCGGAATCGTGATACAACTTGTGAATGTCGGCAAAGTATTTTTCGCTTTGGTCAAGATAAACGGTTTTAATGCTTGGAAAAACGAGCAGTATGCGGGCGGGGACGGGAGTGCCGCGTACACGAAAAGAGGAAAGATATTTAACGGCTTGAAACAGGGCGGCATTGATCGTGGTGCGATTGCTCTTTTTGAATTCGAGGAGGCAACCGTTATGATAGCCGTCGCAATTATACTGCATGGCTTCGGACGGCAAGTTGAATTGTTCGTAAAACAATTCTTGGACTGTTTTTTCGGAAAAAAGTGGAGACATTTATTCGGTTTGTTCTCCGAAAAATGAGGGATGCGGAAGTACTACCGAAGAGTTTAACGTTTTTTTCGGAAAATAGCAACACCCCTATGGAATCGCCCGAACCTATCGAAGGGGCTAGGAAGCGGTTCGAGTAACTGGTGAATGAGTTGGAGGAGTTGATTTTGAAGTCTATTCCGTTCCGAATGCTTCACGAAGTGCCGATTCAAATTTCGCGTTGAACCTCGGATGAAACTCGTCAATACGATAGCAGTGGTAACTGAAACTCAACTCATGTTTTTGGAGAATCGCCATAACATCGAGCACCCATTGTCTGCCCCCTTTGTTCACGCCGGACTGATTGTTCTCGAAATTACTGACATGCGTACCAAACTCGCCGACAAACGCCGGTACACCTTTCACGTTGCGGATGTAATCCAGCGGTATCGTGTACGAGTATTCCGCGAAATCCTTGTTCATCCGCCAAGATTGACCCGTCTTGGGATCGTTTTCGTTCCACTTCGCCACGGTGCCCGACGGATAGACCCGATTCGGTCCGCCGGAGCCGTCGTTGTCAAAACTGTCGCCGCCAGTGTATTGATGCACATATCTGCCGGGCTCGTACACATGATAAGTGTACGCATAGTTGTAATCGACCAAGTCGGGAAAGTTGAATTTGCCGTTGACGTTCTGCCAAGTGTCCCGTTGATCGTTCGGCACCGAATTGTAAGAACCGTTTGCCGGTACGCCCAACGCTCGCTCATCCACACCACTGATCCAGAGACGCTCGACAATAATGACGTGATTCTTGTTGACTTCCCTGATTGCATCAATGGTACGTTGCATTAACTTCTGATACAGGTCGAACGCCCCTGCAAAACCATTGTCTGGCGTATCCCCCGGCAATATCCGGCAGTCCGGCTCATTGATAATGTCGAATCCCAATATCGTCGGCTCATTGGCGTAACGTTCGGCAATCACTTTCCACAGGGCGACGAACCGATCCTGATTGTCTGTACTGGTAAACAGACCGGGAGCACCGATGGTTGTCGCGCCGGGAGAGTGATGCATGTTCAAGATGATTTTCATGTCATACTTCTTTGCCCAAGCGATGTGCCGGTCAAGCCAATCGAAAGTATCGTCTTTGTACGTGATTTGTCCGTCTACGACGTTTTCAAACGTATTGGCTCCGAAGTAGAAACGCACCGCATTGAAACCGATATTCGACAGATTTTTGTACGTTTCTTCATTGAAGTTGGTCGCTTGTGCCGCCGAACGGGGATTGCCGTGATAGAATCCCATGCCTTTGATGACGAAAACTTTGCCGTTGCCGTCGGTGAACTTTGTGCCACTCGTTCGGATGAATTCCTTCGGGATGTCCGGCTTTTCGGCTTGAAGGGTGGGGATCGACAATGTCGAAAGAAGGATTGCCAGGATCAGTTGAAGGGGGAGAATATTTCTGGACATGACACAAATTTTGCTGGAGGATATCAGAGCCGCAGTCGCAAGATTGCGCAGAACGAACGCAATCTTACGATTGCGCTCTGCTGATCACTTTTTCGCCGGACCCTTGGCGGTGGTTTTTTTGGTGCTGGTGCGTTTCGTGGTGGCACCCTTCGCGGGCACCTTGACAGCGGAAACACTTTCCACATCACGTGCCACCTTGAACGGAGCGTTTCGCACTTGTTTGCGGACAGCACCGGATCGGATGCACTGCGCACAAGCCCGGACGGTCTTGGACGTGCCATTCGCGGTGGTTGTCCGAACGTTTTGCAAGTTCGGCTGGAATGCCCGACGAGTGATGCCGGTAACTTTCGTACCCACTCCACCGAGATATTTTGCCTTCCCTCTTGTTTCGATGCTATTTCCGAGACTGCGACCTTTGCCGCAGATTTCACAGACACGTGCCATTGCAATGCTCCTATTAAACTCCCCGAATTCTAGCAGGAAATCCTAAATTAACAAGAGGGGATGTTGCCTCACGCGACATCCCCTCCCGATGGGGGACGACGAAACGGACGCGTCAACTGCAACAAACGCAACAGTTCTTGGGTGCTTTTTGGTCGGTCTTTCGGTTTCTTGGCAAGCATCATTTTCAGTAGTTCCGCAAACTCGGGGGTAACATTTTTGTTGCGCTGCATGACCGACGGCGGCGGTGCTGATATATGCTTGTTGAGCAAATCGTTGAGTGTGTCCCCTGTGAAGAGTAGCCTGGTCGTCAGCAATTCGTAAAAAGTGCAACCGAGGCTGTAAATGTCCGCACTGGGTGTCGGCGGCAGGCGTTGAATCTGTTCCGGCGGCATATAACTTGCGGTACCTTGTATTTTTCCTTTGAGCGTGAACCATTTCATGAAGTCGGGCGCGACTTTTCTGGCTAGGGCGAAGTCGATCATCTTGACTTCAACCGTCTCCGGGGCAAAAAGGAAGTTGTCCGGCTTGATGTCCCGATGCACCCACCCCTGACTGTGCTGGTAGGCTAATGCTTGGGTCATCTGAAGCATAATCTTCTGAAGATATTCGCAATACGATTCATATCCGCGATTGACCCACATTTTCAGGTTGATGGCGGAGAACCATTCCATTCCGATGTAGGGTACCTTATTGTGCCAGGCGTAATGAAAGATATTGATTAGGTTCGGATGTGAAAACTTGGATGCGACCTTGAATTCGTGTTCCAAGAGTTGCACTTGTCCGCGCTGTTTTGCCGTAGTTTCGAGGAGAGTTTTAATGCCGATGAATGCACGTTTTTCGTCATCGTAAGCCCGCCAGAGGCAACATGATTGTCCGCGATTGACGATTTCCAATAAGCGAAAGGGTCCAATATATCCTAGTCCTAAACTCATAGTGTTTCATTGTATCAGAGTCTGCCATATAAGCAAGGATCATTTAGCCGGTACTCCGGGTTAATCCGCCGGAGTGCCGGCTAAATATCGGCGGACTCACGCCCGTCCGCGCTTGCCCAACCGCAAAAACAACTCTTGAAAACATCGAATAATGCGATAAAATACAATAATGGAAACCGTTAAAGTAGCGTTGTTCGGATTGGGAACCATCGGTATTGGTGTGGCGAAAATCTTGTTGCATCATGCCGACCGCGTTTCTCGTGCGACGGGCAAAAGAATTGAACTCGCCAAAGTCTGCGATCTTGATCTCGTTCCCCGAAAGGATGTCGAATTGCCTCACGGTGTGATGACCAATGACGCTGAATCGATCTTTACCGATCCGAGTATTTCCGTTGGCATCGAACTGATCGGCGGCATCGAACCGGCACGGACGTTTGTTCTGCGACTGCTCGAAAGCGGTAAAAATGTCATCACGGCAAACAAAGCACTGCTCGCTCAACACGGGGCGGAACTTTTTGACGCTGCCCGGAAACATGGGTGCACTATCGCTTTTGAAGCGGCTGTCTGCGGTGGAATACCCATCCTCAATGCCCTGTCTACGGCGTTGCAGGCAAACACGTTGCAGTCGATCCATGCCATCGTCAATGGAACGAGTAATTACATCTTGTCGCAGATGGAAAGTGGCAAAGTTTCCTATCAGGATGCCGTCGTGCAGGCACAGAACCTCGGTTATGCCGAAGCCGACCCGGCAATGGACGTGGACGGCACGGACGCGGTGCAAAAGTTGGCGATTTTGGCACAACTCGGCTTCGGAGCAACCGTCGATTGGAAGACCGTCTCACGCATCGGCATTGAATCGGTTGATGCACTGGATTTCCGTTATGCGAGAGAACTCGGTTATCGGATCAAACTGCTTGCTGTTGCCGCCCAAAGTGCGGAGGGATTGGAACTACACGTTTCACCAACGCTGGTCAAGATTGACAACCCGCTTTCTCGTGTAAAGGACGCGTTTAACGCTGTTCGGATCGTCGGCAACTCGGTGGGACCGGTCTTTTTTCACGGACTCGGAGCAGGGCAACTTCCGACGGCATCGGCAGTCGTCGGCGATTTGATCGACACTGTTTTGGGACGTACCGCAATTACTTTTAATGTTCTCAATCTTTGGGAGAGTGGTTGTCCGGTAATCCCGATCAAGAGTCCGCAGGAGTTCTTCGGAAAGGCGTATTTGCGGTTGAATGTGGTGGACAAACCGGGCGTGATGCATGCAATTTCCGGCATTCTCGGCGAACGGGGCATTTCGATTGCGTCGATGATTCAACACGAACCGGAACACAAGAGCAACGGCGAACATACGGTGCTGTTCCTGACGACTCATGAAACGCGGGAAGGAGATTTGCTTCGGACAATCCGGCAGTTGGAGGAGTCTGCCGTTGTGCTCGGCAACATTGTGCGTATGCGGGTGCAGAGTTAGGGCGTTTTCTCCTTAACTTCATGAATGGCAATCGCCTCGAGATCGCTAGCGAACTCGAGTTTGATTCTGACCGGAGTCGCCCGATCGGGATACTTGAGTTCTACCTGGAACTTTCCCCCTTGCAAACCGAATCCGCACTCGGCACAATGCTCGGGCATAATCAGTTTTGCGTTAATGCCCTGGTCTTGAATGCGTTTGAGCGGAATGTTGTATGAGCGGAAAATTTTATCCTTTTCCCCTTCCCATGTCGTTCGCTTGCAAACCGTGCAAATCGTTTGTACTCTTCTGGGCGGTCCCATTCGAGAATAGCATGCTGCCCCAAGGCATGATGTCGTACTGATTCCAGCAACTCCTGCCATCGCAGCGAGGGCGGCTTTCAAAAACTTGCGGCGTTCGGGATTGTCGGTCATCGGTCGGCTCCTTCCTTTTGTGTATTCTACAGAGATCCGGGAATCGCCGCAACGTCGTTTTTCCGGCACCCCACGAAGGCGGGGGTTGATTCTAACGCCGGAAACTTTTAGAATAGTGGACAGAAAAAGAGCGGGTGGGCATTAGCCCCCCGGTTCCTCGAGAGATTGCCATGAAACTACGCCTTATCCGAGTGGACTTGCCACTCAAACATGTATTTATCAATGCCCGAAAGGAAATCAGTATCGTTCGGACCGTCATCGTCGAACTGGAGCAGGACGGTCTGCGCGGACACGGTGAAGTCTACGAAGACCCCTTTTACAGTATTACCGTCGAAGATATTTACACTCAACTCGACCGATGCCGGGACAAGATCGATCATTACGCTCTTGCCGATCCCGTTGCGTTTTGGCATCTCTTGCAACCGATCCTTGCCCGCAAGACCTTTGCCCAGAGTGCAATCGACTGTGCCGCTTACGATCTTTGGGGGAAAATGTGGAACCGTCCCCTGTGGAAACTCTGGGGGCTCAACCGTGATGACTTACCGATTTCGAGTTACAGTCTCGGCATTGATTCCGAAGAACGGCTCGGCGAACGGTTTTCCGAAGTGCCGGACCTGCCCCTTTACCGAATCAAACTGGGAAGCCGAAGGGACATCGACACGCTCCGTTTTCTCCGCGAGAGAACGACCGCCCCATTTTTCGTCGATGTCAACGGCGGTTGGACATTAGAGAAAGCCTTGACAATGATCGAACCACTCCAACAGTACGGCGTACAACTATTGGAGCAACCGCTCAATGCCTACGATTTTGAGGGAATGAAAAAATTGAAGAAGGCAATGAAACGGAAGAAGTGCGACATCCCGGTCTTTGCCGATGAGTCGTGGCGGACCGTCAAGGACTTTGAACGTTGTGCCGGAGTCTTCGACGGGGTCAACATCAAACTGGCGAAGTGCGGCGGTCTCACGCCGGTACGGGAAACCATCGAACATGCACGCAAACACGGCTTGAAAGTGGCGGGTGCGAACACGGTGGAGTCGACCATCGGCGCATCGGCAATGGCGCAGATTGCTCCGCTATTGGACTATGTCGGCGTGGATGGACCGCTTCTCATCGACAAGAAAATCGGTAGCGGAATACGTTTGGAAAAGGGAAAAATCCTCTATCCCGACGAAGGGGGAACCGGAGTGCGGGTGGCGTTTCGGTAACACAAACACATCGCTAAACTTCATCTTGCCAGTTGGTCGGTGAAAGGTGATAAAACCAACGACCCCGGCTGTTTGAAGAAGCATCCTACTGAGGCGAGGGGAACGCACGTTGAAGGAGGTGCGAGAAAACTGTCGACACGATCCAGTGCCACAAGCAGAAAGACTCGGATTACACCAGGAGACTTGTGAGTTGTGTGGGAATAATTACTAAAGTGCAAGAGCGGCGGGCGTTAGCCCGCCGGTTCGGCGCAAAGACTGGCTGCTAAATACCTCTTTGCGCCACTTTCGCTCAGTTTAGCCTTTGCAGCAACAGCAGCAACAACATTTGCATCCGCAACTGTCGGTAGCCTTCTTCGCGGCGGCTTTGTCCTTCTTCTCCTGAATAGCAGCCTGGGCGGCGGCAAGTCGTGCCACCGGCAAGCGCAATGGAGAACAACTCACGTAGTCCAAACCGATCTTGTGGCAGAACTTCACCGATGCCGGATCGCCGCCGTGTTCGCCACAGATGCCCAGTTTAACATCCGAACGAGTCGATTTCCCTTTCTCGACGGCAATCTTCATCAGAGCACCGACACCCTCTTGATCCAAAGTCTGGAACGGGTCAGCCGGGAAAATGTCCAACTCCTGATACTCATTGATATAAGTACCGTAGTCATCACGGCTGATGCCGAGTCCCGTCTGCGTCAAGTCGTTCGTACCGAAACTGAAGAATTCAGCCGCTTCGGCAATCTTGTCTGCCGTTACGCAAGCGCGCGGCAGTTCGATCATCGTACCGACGAGGTAGTCCGAAGTGACACCCGCTTCACCGAAAACCTTTGCGGCAGCATCCCGAATCACCTTTTCCTGATGGCGGAATTCGGCAACATTTCCCGCAAGCGGAACCATAATTTCAGGATGCACATCGATACCCTCCTTGATCACCTGCACCGCCGCCTGGCAAATTGCTGTCGCCTGCATTCGGGTAATTTCGGGATAGACGATCCCCAATCGGCAACCACGATGACCGAGCATCGGGTTAAACTCGTGGAGTTCATTGACACGTCGGGCAACCGTTTCCTTCGGAATACCGAGTTTCGTGGCGAGGTCCGCCTGATCCTTTTCGGTGTGCGGCACAAACTCGTGGAGCGGCGGATCCAAGAGCCGAATCGTTACCGGTCGTCCTGCCATTGCACGGAAGATACCCTCGAAGTCCGCCTGCTGATATTTTAACAACGGTTCGAGTGCTTTTTCGCGGGCTTCGACGGTTTCCGACAAAATCATCGCACGGAAGTCGTCAATGTGGTCGAAGAACATGTGCTCCGTTCGGGTCAAGCCGATTCCCTGTGCGCCCAGCGCGATTGCTTGTTCCGACTCCTTCGGGTTGTCCGCATTGGCACGGACACCCAATTTGCGGAAACGGTCTGCCCAACTCATCAACTGGTGGAAGCACTGATAGATCGGAGCATCCGCCGGTTTGAGCGATTTGTCAAAGAGCACCTGCAACACTTCGGACGCAGAGGTCGGAACTTCCCCTTCATAGACGTTTCCGCTGAAACCGTCCACGGAAATCCAGTCCCCCTTCTTGTAAACTTTGCCTTTGACGGTCATCGTTTCGGCTTTGTAGTCAATCGAGATGGCATCGCAACCGCACACGCAGGCTTTCCCCATCTGACGACTGACCAAAGCGGCGTGCGAAGCCGCACCACCGGATGAGGTCAAAATCCCCTTCGCAACTTTCATCCCGCGAAGGTCTTCCGGGGTCGTTTCCTTGCGGACGAGAATAATTCTGGCGTTGTTGTCCTTTTGCCAAGCCGCTTCGGCTTCGTCCGGCTGGTAGTAAATCTGACCCGTTGCCGCACCGGGACCAGCGTTGATTCCCTTGGCGAGCGGTGTTTTGCCTTTCAGACCAGCACCGCTGAAGACCGGCTGCAAGAGTTGCGTCAGGTCGTTTGCCGGGATTCGAGCGATTGCCATATCGGGGGTGATCAACCCTTCGTTGACCATATCGACGGCAGCACGAACGTGGGCAAAACCAGTCCGCTTGGCGTTTCGGGTTTGGAGCATCCAAAGGTTCTGGTTCTCAATCGTGAACTCAATGTCCTGAATGTCCTTGTAGTGGTTTTCGAGCCGCATGGCAACTGCCTTGAACTGTTCCCAGCACTTCGGCATCTCCTTGTGGAGCGAATCTTCGATCCGCTTGGGCATTCGGATACCCGCCACCACGTCTTCCCCTTGGGCATTGATGAGGTAGTCGCCGGTGATTCCCTTTTCGCCGGTTGCGCCATTTCGGGTAAGTGCCACACCGGTCGCACAGGTGTCCCCCATGTTTCCGAAGACCATCGCTTGCACGTTCACGGCGGTGCCCCAATCATGCGGGATGCCGTTCATTCGGCGATAGACCATTGCCCGGTCGTTCATCCACGAGCCGAATACGGCACCGATTCCGCCCCAAACTTGCTCCATGGGGTCTTCCGGGAAGTCATGACCGGTCTGCTTTTTGACGGCGGCTTTGAATTGTTTGACGAGTTCTTTGAGATGCTCCGGTTTCAGATCGGCATCTTCGGTAACGCCGACCTTTTCCTTCATTTTGTGGAGAAGTTCCTCAAATGGGTCTTCGTCGGTTTTGGTTTTGGGTTTCATATCGAGCACAACATCGCCGTACATTTGGACGAATCGGCGGTAGCAGTCCCAGGCGAAGCGTTCGTCGCCGGACTTCTTGGCGAGGACTTCGACGGTTTTGTCATTGAGACCGATGTTGAGAACGGTATCCATCATACCGGGCATGGAGTCTCTTGCGCCAGATCGGCAGGATACGAGCAGTGGCAGGTCTTTGGTGTCGCCGAATTTTTTGCCCATCGTTTTTTCGATGGCTGCCATCGCTTCGTTGACTTGTGCGACGAGTTCCGGCGGATATTGCCGACCGTTTGCGTAGAAATAGGTGCAGACTTCGGTGGTGATCGTGAATCCGGAGGGAACGGGCAGTCCGATTTTTGCCATTTCGGCGAGGTTAGCCCCTTTTCCGCCGAGGAGATTACGCATGGTTGCGTCGCCGTCTGTGCCGTCTTTTCCGAAACTGTAAACGTACTTTGCCATAATGTGGTGATTTGTAAAGATTTGTGAAATTTCGCGTGCCGACACATTGTCCGCACAAAACTCGTTGCACGCTATTTTAACGGATTATACGGGAAATGCAACCGGTGCGATTTTGGAGAGAAAAACCTACTACACCAGACCGTAACGCATTCATCGGCATCGCAAATATCGCCATCTATATGAGGAATTTAGTGTTAGAGGGTGCGTGGCAATTTGCGTATTTTAGGCAAATTGCTCTTGCCTGTTTTTTCGCGAAAGTGTATCATTCCGGCGTTGCTGGTTGCCTTGCGTGGCCTCTTTGCCTTTTTTCCGTT
>Ga0123353_10011638_pt1 | contig 12416 bp, 7 predicted proteins | sample TergutLab28metaG_3_FD_92763 | JGI IMG/M metagenome (GOLD analysis project Ga0123353, IMG submission 92763) | Labiotermes labralis P3 segment gut microbial communities from Petit-Saut dam, French Guiana - Lab288 P3 | ecosystem: Host-associated > Arthropoda: Insects > Digestive system > Gut ... | reverse complement strand
TTTTTCTTTTCATTTGAAAATGAGACTCTTTGCGCCCAAAAACGGGCTATTGCGATTAAAACTTCAAGTCCATATTCCTGAAGATGTCTATCATCATTTGTATGACGAAGAAAATTATATATGGCATAAGCAATAGCGCCGTTTCTATGTATCTCTTCAAAAGTAATTTCCCACTCGTTATGGCACTCTTCGCCGTTCATTGTAACCATCGGATAAAGAGCGGCGCCATTGGTAAATCCAAGTTTTTCAGCGTTTTCGATTGCCTTTTGTAAATGATTATAACGATAAATCAGTAGGTTTTGCGTAATTTCTTTTGGCGCTGTCGCAAGAAAAAATGGCACACAATAAGCCTCTGTATCCCAGTAAGTACTGCCGCCATATTTTTCACCGGTAAAACCTTTTGGTCCGATGTTTAACCTTTCATCATCGCCCCGATAAGTCTGATTTAACTGGAAAATATTAAATCTGATGCCTTGTTGAGCGGCAATATCACCTTTTATTTCAATATCGCTGTGTTTCCAAATTTCATCCCACTTTTCAATATGTCGCTTTAACATTTTGTCAAACCCGACTATTTCAGATTCTGCCGCTTTTGTCTTTGCATACTTCACTATTTTTGATGGGTCGTAATAAATTGAACTGCAAACGCTTACAAATTTATTGAACTTAACTGTTTCCCATTTACGACAATTAAAATTAATTCTTGCCTGACATCTCGTTTTGTTGTAAGACGGATGTACCTCATATCTAGAAAAGTTAGAAGACCAACGCATTGCATAACTTACTTGGAAGTCTAATTTTTTAGTTTGCGCCAACATCCATGCTTCATCAAAATTGCTTTTAGATTCGAGGATATTCCAAAATTTTTCATCATAATTTGAATCTTTGTTTTTGACGTCTCCATCTATGTAAGGAATCATCGAAATAAATGCCGGAGCGTCAAGTGGAGTAACTGAATATCTGATAGTTCCACAGTCAGGTTCTTCCATGCTTAAAAAGCGGATTGATTCTACTTTTATTCGGATATTATTTTCAAGATATGCAATAAAAGAACGCTTCAAAATGCCCTGTTTCATATCAAGTTCGCGAACAAAATCGCTTACTCCTGCCTTGTTTAGGTCAAGGGGGACGCCATCAATTTCAACGTCAATTCCAATCCAGTTAGGGGAATTTAACACTTTGGCAAAATATTCGGGATAACCGTTTTTCCACCAACCTACTTTTGTTTTATCTGGATAGTAAACTCCTGCTATATAACTGCCTTGCAGAGACTTGCCGCTATATTTTTCTTCAAAGTTTGCACGTTGCCCCATTCGTCCGTTTCCAAGGCTGAAAACACTCTCTGAAGCCTCCTGAAATTCAGGTTTAAAGCCTTCTTCGATAATTTTCCATTCATCCGGTTTTATAAATTTTCGCATATTAAGTGTGAATAAATTTTCCCGACACAAAAGTAGTATTTTTATTTTTATTCTAAAACAAATTACTACTTTTGCACGTTCAAAAATATCATTTCAGACAAACACATAATACGTTTTAAATGAGCAAAGAAAAGATAAGGTTAAATATTGTAGGATTGTCGTTTACACAAACGCAGTCAATAGCATACGTGCTTATTTTAGCAGAACAGGGCGGAAATAGAAGAATGCCTGTAATAATCGGAGGTATTGAAGCGCAATCAATAGCCATTAAACTTGAAGGATTGACCCCTCCAAGACCACTGACACATGATTTGTTCATGAATTTTGCAAGATCTTTTTCTATTAATTTAGTTGAAGTGTTTATTTATAAAGTTGAAGAAGGGATTTTTTATTCCGAATTAGTTTTTGCAAAAGGTCGCACTATTATGAGAATAGATTCGCGCACATCAGATGCAGTGGCTTTGGCTGTCAGATTCAACTGCCCGATTTATACTTATGAAGATATACTTGACAAAGCAAGCGTTGTTTTTGACCCTAATGCCACAAAGAAAGCCACCGGTAGAAAAGGTGAATTATCAGGAAAAATTTCAGCCGTTTCTTATAAAGATTTAAAAATTATGCTTAAAGAAGCAATTGAAGCTGAAAATTATGAAATGGCGTCTATTATAAGAGATGAAATTAAACGAAGAGAAGAAAAATAATATCTAATACATAATAAAATATGAAATATAAATTATTGTTTATCATTGCATTCCTTTTAATATGTGCAGGAATTGACGCACAAACAGGAACATCGTCAGCAAAGCCTATTATTGAAGGAGGCGGTTTTACATTTATGGGATTGTTTCGGGGACTTTTAGGAATGATTGTTATTATAGGAATTGCTTATCTATTAAGTACCAATAAGAAAGGTATATCATGGCGTTTGGTTTGTTTTGGACTACTGACACAGATTGTACTGGCGCTTTGCATATTGTATGTGCCTGTGTTTCAAGTAGTTTTTGAATATTTAGGAAAAGGGTTCGTAAAATTACTTGGTTTCACTGAAGCAGGTTCAAAATATCTATTCAAAAGTTTTATTACCAATGAGATAGAATCACCACTTGTTAATTTTGCCATAACAATTTTACCAACGATTATTTTCTTTTCTGCTCTGACAAGCATTTTATTTTATTTTGGAATTATTCAGAAAGTAGTTTACTGGTTAGCGCTTGGATTAACGCGTCTTCTGAGACTTTCGGGAGCTGAAAGTCTGGCTGTTGCGGGCAATATATTTATAGGGCAAACAGAATCGCCACTATTAATAAAAGAGTATCTTGAAAAAATGAACCGTTCCGAAATAATGCTCGTAATGTCAGCAGGAATGGCAACTATGGCAGGAGGAGTGCTTGCGCTTTATATAAAAGTATTAGGAGCAGGCGACCCTGTGCAGGAAATTTTATATGCCAAACATTTACTTGCAGCTTCTATTATGGCGGCGCCGGGCGTTGTGGTTATTGCTAAAATGTTTATACCTCAAACAGAATCAATTTCTAACGACGTGGAAGTTAGCAAGGAAAAAGTAGGAAACAACTTTCTTGACGCTATATCCAACGGAACCACTCAAGGCGTAAAATTAGCAGTGAATGTGGCAGGAATGTTGCTCGTTTTTATTGCGTTAATTACTCTAACTAATTATGTTTTTGAAAAAATAGGCTTGTGGACCGGACTTAACGGCTTGATTGCAAATATAACTGACGGTAAATATTCTGAACTTTCGCTGCAATTTATTTTAGGATATACTTTTGCGCCTCTAATGTGGCTATTAGGAGTTCATGCTGAAGATATTACGCTTGTAGGGAGGGTTCTGGGTGAAAAACTGATTATGACCGAGCTTGTCGGTTACACAAGTCTTGGCGAATTGAAACAGGCAGGCGCATTTTTTGAGCAAAAGTCAATCATTATGGCAACCTACGTACTTAGCGGATTTGCCAATTTTGCCTCGATTGGGATACAGATTGGAGGTATCGGTTCACTTGCTCCGAAACGGCGCGTCATGCTTTCACAACTTGGGTTAAGAGCAATGTTTGCTGGAGCCTTGGCTTCATTGCTTTCGGCTACAATTGTAGGGACGATTTTGGGATGATACTTGTATTCGATTCTTATGGAATCATTTTTATCACCTCCTGATTGATTTTTTTCAATCTATCTACTTCGAGTTTATCCACTTTTCGATCGTAGGTCATCAGTCCGTTTACCTCGATTTCAACATCTGTTGTCTGGGTATAGACGGCGGCAGAAAACCCTGCTCGAATCATTGTTTTCAACATTTCTGCATACTTAATATATTCATCTGTAACTTCTTTCGCATCTTTAAATTGAATATATCCCCAATTTCTGTCAGGTTGCCATAAATGATTTTCCAAAGGTAATCCTATTCCGCCATATTCACCTAAAACGTTTGCTCTTTCAGCATCATAGAGGTACATTTCGGGATTCGGATAATTGTGTATAGTCAGCATATCTCCTGTTCTGTAATGGTTTCCACCACTTGCGGGATTAACCAATCTGGAAGGATCATAATTTTTTGTCCATTCTACAATTTCAACGGTTTTGAATTGTCCCCATGCCTCATTGAAAGGTATCCAAACTACAATTGACGGATTTGAAATTAAAAAATCTATTATTTCTTTCCATTCCTTACGGTAATTGGCTTCCGATTCCGGAGAGCGAATAAATTCTGAACCGATAAAATAATTTCTGTTTTGCCATTGAGGCTGTCTGGATCTTTGGTCTCCGCTGGGCATATCCTGCCATACAAGTATTCCTAAACGGTCGCAATGGTAATACCAGCGAGCAGGTTCAACTTTTACATGCTTGCGAATCATATTATATCCAAATTCTTTTGTTTTTTGAATATCAAATAGTAACGCCTCATCGGTTGGAGCAGTGTATAATCCGTCAGGCCACCATCCCTGATCTAAAGGTCCATACGGAAATATGTCTTCGTTATTTAATTGAAAACGAAAGATTCCGTTTTTATCCCGTTTTGTAGAAATTTTTCTCATAGCGGCGTAACTCTTCACATTATCAACAACTTTCCCTTTTTCAACAAGATTAATTTCCAAATTATAAAGGAATGGATTATCAGGCGACCAAAGTTTCATGTCTGTAACTGAAAGTTCAATAGCTTGACCAACAGCGGCTTTCCCTGAAGCAACAACTTTATTCCCATCTTTCATGATAACTTCAAAAACATCTCCGGCAGAGGTATTTTCAGTTTTCAGATTTATTTTCAATTTTCTTTGGTCAATGTCAGGAATTGTTTTAATATGAGTAATATACTTATTATTAACTGGTTCAAGCCATACAGTTTGCCAAATACCCGAAACCGATGTGTACCATATACCTTCCGGGCGATTTACTTGTTTTCCGCGTGGTTGAAATCCTTCATCGGTACCGTCCCATACTCTTACAATCAGTTTCTGACTGCCTGAAGGTCTCAAATACGGGGTAACATCGAATGAAAAAGGCGTATATCCTCCTGTATGAGTTCCGATTTTAATGTCATTCACAAAAACTTCTGTTTTCCAATCAACTGCGCCAAAATTGAGCATTATTGTTTTATTTTTCCATGCATCCGGAACAGTAAAATTTGTTCTGTACCACAATTCATTCTTACTTTCCAAGGTTTTTTGAACTCCCGACAAACTTGATTCTATGGCAAAAGGGACAAGAATTTTACCGTCATATTGATGGGGTTCTCTTTCGCCAATTGGGAGGATTGCATAATCCCAAAGTCCGTTAAGATTCTTCCAGTCAGAGCGTTCCATTATAGGACGCGGATATTCGGGCAAAACTTTTTCAGGATTAACAGTTTCAGCCCATTTTGTTTTAATTTTGTCTCCCTGCGGTTTCCACTGGGCAAAAGATACGGTCGCCGCAAAAAAGGCGATCATTATGATTATTACTTTTTTCTTCATTATTATTGTTATTTAAGGGATCTGCAAGTACTTTTTTGTATAGTTCTGCATTGTCAGGGTTATTGCGATAATATATGTCAATGAGAGTTGATTTCGGAGTCAAATACAAAATAAGTCCCAGTCCGCCATAAATTGCAATTCTCTTGAAAATTCTTTTGTAATAGTTTGTTTTATTGCGAAAATAGAAAAATGTCGCAATGAGTAATATTAGTCCAATGGCTATAAGACCAATTCGTAATTGAAAATCTGCTCCCGGAAAAAATAGTAGTTTAAAAAGCCCGCCAATTACAATTAATGAAAGCGCCAAACCGAGTCCAATTGCTCCAATTATTTTTTTTGCGTTTGTATCCATGTAAGACGCTTTTTTAGAAATGTCCCGCAATCTAATATCGTTAAACAGTGCAAAACTGAAAATATAATAAATAGTTGCGAGTGTCCCAAAAGTCAACGTAAGCAATATAGTACTTCCGGGTAAGTGAATTATTTTTAAGATTATTGCTAAAATTGCAGCAAGTCCTAGGATAAGTTCAATTTTTTTCATTTTTGTATAATTTATTTGTTGTATTATTAAAGCGCAAAAATACAACTTTTTTTTCTATTTGCAATTTTTTTGCAATTTTTTAAAACTATTTTTTACAAAGAATTCATCTTTTCACCTAAAAAACCTTCAAAAAAACAACCTCCCCAATAAATTATTTTCACCTCAAAACGACCATATCACTAATAAATAACAAATTGCATTTTCCCTTTGTTAATACTTTGTTAATGGTGTTTTTTTGGTGGGAAAATAGAAGTACCGTATTTTTGCGGCTTGAAATTTTTTAAAAAAATAAATTTAAAACGTAATTTTTTATGAACAAGAGAATTTTTACAGTTGCAGTGGCAACAATGGTTATGGGAATTGGGCTGCAGGCTCAAAACAATGGAAATACAGGACTAACATTGAAAGATGTTGGAGGAGGTTATTCAAAAAATAACCGGATTATTGAAAATTTTGATGGAAAACACAATCAAAAAATTCAAGTTTCAGATGGATTAAAGGTGAAAAGCATTAGTGAAAACAGTTATGCAATTCAGGGGGAAATCAAGAATCAGCCTTCGGCAACAAAAATCAATTGGGAGTTTAAACTTACAATTGAGGGTGAATGGAATTTTCTTGCTGTAATAAACGGGGATGATTTTTTAGGGGTAGCTGATCCTTGGGATTTGGAGGGTAATGTTTATGAAACAACATTACCTGAAGGTTACTATGATATCTTTATTTCCGGTGGTGAAAGTTTAGATGATCGGGCTTTTCTCTTCTTTGAGCAGATATTTATTGGTGAAGATACCGATATGAAAGCTGATTTTGAAGATGCCATTTATTTTATTTCGATTGCTCCACTTGATATTAATAATGTTTTGATTAATGATTGGGCGGGCGAAAATTCAGATATTGTGTTTGATTTCTATTTTTCTACACAGAATTTGCGATATTGGTCATTTTTTTTTGATAGTAGAATTTCTGATTGTATGATACGTTTTAATGATATTAAAATGAACAGAAACAAGATTATAGCAACTCTTATCTCGTATAATGAAATAACAGGCGACTACTATATTGTAGAATTTCAACCAATTGAAGAAATTTCAGGAGATATTGTTTTAGAGAACTCTAGTGATGAATTTTATCATTTCGAACAAATGATTAACATTCCCGAGAACTTTGAGGGAGTTCTTTATTCAAAATCAAAATGGATTAGGTTTTGGTATAATTTTGAATTAGGAAGACACGGTTGGTTTTCTATAAACACTGATAATAGAGTCAGAGATAAAAATATTCCATATTCACTTTTCAGCAATATTAGATATAATGATTCGCCTCAAACAGGTGAGACAAATACTTTTGTAATGCCTATATCATCAGATTTTTACGACGAGGAGGATTGGAATGAAATTCAAGGAAGTGTTGTCGGAAACCCTATGGCTATGAATGATAAAGGAGAACTAATAATGAACTTTTTTCCTAAATTCAATAGTTTTATTTTTTATGACATAAATGAAATTATAAGTAGTTTGGGAAATAATCCCCACACAAAAGTGTGGAATAAAGAAGAATACTATTATGAAGGCTATAGAACTCCAATTTTGTATCATCAATCATTAAACATAACTGCAGAAACAAATCCTTTTGAAGAAGAGACAATTGTTGGGGATTATTTGTTTCTTTTTCTTGGAGAATACAGTGAACAAAAATATAATCATAGCGATATGATAGCAAAAATTACCGGAGATGGAATAGAGATTTTTAACGACAGTATTTATAAGCTATCTTATCTTTGGCTTTGGGATATTATTCTTGATGATACCCGTTCACAGTATCATATAGAGATTTTTAATGATGATGTTTTTGCTTATGGAAAAAAGATGAAAAATCATTCAATCATAGATTTTGATATGACTAAAACAGATGTTAATCCGCCTACATTAACAATGTTACGTATCATTGATAATGAAAAAATATCAATGTTTATATCTGATGTTAATACTGCTCGACTTGAAATTACAACAGGTGATTTTGAGTTAGAATTTGAAGAGTATTATGGTTGGTATTTAGAGAATTTTGCTTACAATAAAAAACCAGATATAGAAATATTTTGGTCGTCAGACAACGAAACTTTTTATGAGTTACCAGCATTAGAAGACGAATCAAAATTTCACCCCGGCTATGGTAATTTCTTCAACGTAAGCCTCGCACCTTTAGCCGAAGCCGGCATTGATGAAGGTTGGATTACAATTAAAATTATTTTAACCGACGAGGTTGGTAACAGTCAGGTGCAATTGTTGGATCCGCTTTTCTATTATGGTGATTTTGTTGGAATTGATAAACAAATTTTATCTAATAAGTTAACAAGTTCGGCTTATCCAAATCCGTTTACTGAAAAAATAACTGTTGAATTAGATAATCCCGTATCAGGCTTAACTTATTTTGAGATATATGACATCACCGGTAGAATAATTCACCAACAAAAAATTAACGCTAACGGGGTGAAAACTTTTACATATAACGGTCATCATCTGAAAGAAGGCGTTTATTTTTATGGAATTTATAATCAGGGGAATGTGGTTTCGGGGAAGATAGTTAAGTATTGAAAATTCCTTCGTGCGCCTTTGTGATATCCTTTGTGCGCCTTCGTGGTTATATTTTTTACCACAAAGTACACAAAGGGTTTCACGAAGGAACACAAAGGGAAAAAGTTTGTTGTTAAACAAATTTGGAAATAGTGTATATTAGCTTTTTCAGTGTCATTTATGTTCATAAATATTTCCTATAAATGCTACCTTTAATATTTAATTTCACAAAAAATTGTGATAATTCGTATAATTCTTGGACAATATTTTTTACCTTTGCAGAAATTTTAATTGACATGAAAGAACAAAGTTTACAAGAAATATTATCAAAACTCCTTTCAAATAAACATGAAACGGAAGTTGTTGAATTTAAGGAGGCAAAAGTCAATTATGATTTTTCAAAGTTGGGGAAATATTTTTCTGCATTAAGCAATGAAGCAAATTTGAAAGGGAATATTTGTGCATGGATGATTTTCGGAATTGAAGACAAGTCACACAAAGTTGTTGGAACACAATACCGTAAAAATCCAAAAGAATTAAACAGTCTGAAACACGAAATCGCTGAAAAAACAAACAACCGCATATCGTTTATTGACATCTACGAGTTAAATGAAACGGAAGGGAGGGTAATCATGTTCCAAATTCCTGCCGCTACAAGAGGGGTGCCAACCTCTTTTGTAGGTCATTTTTACGGACGTGAAGGTGAATCGCTTGGAGCGTTAAATATACATGAATACGAGACTATTAGGCGTCAAATAGCATCAGAAGACTGGAGCGCGAAGATTATCTCTGATGCAAGTATCAATGATTTAGATCCAAAAGCGATTGCTGTAGCCAGAAATAATTTCAAACAAAAATTTCCTCATCTTGCTGAAGAAGTTGATTTATGGGATGATACTACCTTTTTGAATAAGGTAAAAGTAACTGTTAATGGAAAAATCACACGAACTGCTATTATATTACTGGGTAAAAATGAGAGTGATACATATATTAACCCGTCTCAGGCAATTATCAGGTGGATACTGAAAGATAACAAAAATGTAGAACGCGATTATTTGATAGCAGGTTGTCCTTTATTGTTAGCAATTGACGCTGTTTACTCCAAAATTCGTAACGTTAAATACCGTTTTCTTCGTGAAGGCACTTTGTTTCCCAATGAAATGGATACATACGAACCGTTTGTTATTCGAGAGGCAATCAACAATTGCATTGCACATCAGGACTATACCTTGAATGGTCGGATTAATGTTGTTGAGTTTGACGACCATCTTGTGTTTTCCAATCTTGGAACGTTCATCCCCGGTAGCATAAAGAAAGTAATTGATGAAAACGCACCCTCTGAAGATCTGCGAAATCCGTTTTTAGCAGGTGCAATGTTCAATCTTAATCTTGTTGATACAATTGGAAGTGGTATCAGGAGGATGTTCAACTTTCAGCGAGACAGGTTTTTCCCAATGCCTGATTATGAATTTTCGGAAAACAGGGTAAAATTAACTGTAACAGGGAAAGTAATAAATCCACAATATGCTAAAACCCTTGAACATAACCCTGGACTATCATTTGATGATGTGTTGTTACTTGACAAAGTTCAAAAGAAGATAACTTTAACGCCTGATGAAGAAAAATATTTACGAAAATTAAAACTGATAGAAGGAAGGAGACCTAATTATTTTTTATCGCTTGGCGAAGTTGAAAAGGCAGATGAAAATGTAAATAATAAAACATTTGACAAAAAATATTACATTGATTTGATACTAAAACACATTAAGGTACATCAATCAGCAACGCGCAAAGATATTGACAATCTAATATTGAACAAATTGCCTGAATGGATGGATGATAAACAGCGGAAAAACAAGATTACAAACCTGTTAATTGAACTAAAAACAAAAAAAATAATCAAAAATATAGGATCAGATAAAAAATCTCAATGGATTTTTGTTGATGAAAGTTTATGTGAAAACTTAATTTATAAGTAAATTATAAGTAAATTATAAGTAAATTATAAGTAAAACACTTGTAATATAATAAAAATGTGTGTGTTACAAATGTCATTTTTTTGAAAAATTTTTAGAAATTAGAAGTAAATTATGAATAAACACAAAATTAAAACATTTCCCCTGATCTTCTCATTTATTCAGTTATTGAGTTATTCAACCCTGACTATCTACGCCCAAAACCCAACATTCGATTCCCTCGCTAACGAAATTAACAGAATATCATTTTATAAGAAGACTAAAACCCTCGAATTGTTAGATAGTCTATACCAAATTGCTACGAACAGTCAGGATAGTTCATTGCTTATTGCCCGCTACATTTATGAAAAATCTTTGTTGAATGCTCGACATGGAATTATTGACACATTATTAATTGATAAAATAAAAGAAAGGATAAATGGAGGCTCTTCGTCTATTGAGGAAAACGCCATGTTATTAGATGCCTTAGGAATTAATTTAATGGCAACAGGAAATTATGCAGAATCTTTTTCAATTAATTTACAAGCGTTAGAAAAACATAAACAAACAGAAAACAATCTTCTTGTTTCAAGAACACTGAATAGATTGGGAAATATTTGCCATACGATTTTATTGTATAATATGGCTAAATCTTATTATTCCGAAGCGTTGTCGATGTTAACTCCCGATTGTAGAGATTATTACATCGTTAAAGCAAATCTTTTTATGAGGTATATAAACAATGAAACCGCAGTTGTGGATTCTTTTCTTTGTTTTATAGAAGTTGTTGAAAAAAAAGGGTATGAGGAACTTCTTTTTATGCTTTATAATAATGTAAGCTCCTATTTTTTTGAAAATAATGAACTCGATAAAGCATTTGTTTTTTTATCAAAAATGCTTAATTTAGATTTTGAAAATAACAGAATACTTATAATTACTTATGGTAATATGTCTATGTATTACCGCTTAAAAAAGGATTATAATATGGCATTAAAATATTTAAAAAATGCCCAAGAAATCATGGGAGAATTTAATGAGTTTTATCGTTTTTTATATAATGATATTTCCTTAGTTTATGAAGAGCAAAATATGTACGATAGCGCTTTATTTTATGCCAGAAAGCACGAAGAATTTAACTCACAACTCCGCTCTAACACCATCGCTATCGAAACCCACCAAAAATATATAACCACCCTTTTAGAAACGCAACAAAAAGACTTACTTATTGCCAACCAACAAAATAAATTAAATCGCAGTCAAATTACTATTATCATTATCGTTTCAGGTTCAATAATTTTATTGATATTAATGCTTTTGCTGTATGTAAATCAGCAAAAAATCCGTAAGTCAATCGAAAACAAAGCATTAGAAGACAAAAATGAACTTAATGAAAAATTGTTACTCTCCGAGCAAAAACAAAGGAAAATTGAAAGGGAAAAACAAGAAGAAATTCTTCATTCAAATACCAGAGAGTTAACAACTTATTCGGTATTGGTTTCTAATAAAAACCGATTATTGCAACGAATTATGGAATTTATTTATGATAAAGAAAACCCATCCAAAACGTTATCTAAAATAGAAAACATCGTTAAAAACAGTTTAAATACTGATGATGAATGGAATAACTTTAAACTGCACTTTGAAAAAGTCCATCCCCGGTTTTTTGATAATCTGAAATCCCAATGTAAAAATTTAACCGATGAAAATATGAAACTATGCGCATATATTAAAATGAAAATGTCAACTAAGCAAATTGCTCAACTCTTGCACGTTATCCCCGAAACAGTAACTGTCAATAAAAGTCGCATAAAGAAAAAACTGCAACTCTCTGAAAAAGATGATTTTGATGATTTTATTGGGAAAATGTAATGTTAAATTCAATCCGGATAAATATCAATAATATCCCCTCCTTCCCTCTCCATACCTATTAACTTTATATTATCTAACCGCAGTCCTGCATTATTTGTTGC
>Ga0123353_10011636_pt1 | contig 12418 bp, 6 predicted proteins | sample TergutLab28metaG_3_FD_92763 | JGI IMG/M metagenome (GOLD analysis project Ga0123353, IMG submission 92763) | Labiotermes labralis P3 segment gut microbial communities from Petit-Saut dam, French Guiana - Lab288 P3 | ecosystem: Host-associated > Arthropoda: Insects > Digestive system > Gut ... | reverse complement strand
TGCCGGCGAGTAATGAGATAGGCGATACGATGGGTGATGATGCGCGTTTTTCCGCTGCCGGCGCCCGCCAGCACCAGCATCGGCCCCTTGTCGTGGAGTATGGCTTGTCGCTGCTGTGGGTTGAATAAGCTGGGATCGAATTGGTACATCTGCGAGGTGTTAAAGGATGATGTCGACTTGAGTGCCGCGTGCCTGATCATCGCGCACGTCGAGTTGAATGCTTCCGCCGTGATCCTGCACGATCTTGCGAACGATGGCCAATCCGAGGCCGGTGCCGTCGGATTTCGTGGTGAAGTAGGGAGTAAACAGTTTGCTTCTCTGTTCGGGGGTCAGACCCGGGCCGTTGTCGGCGATGACGAGCCAGAGCTTTGACTCGTCCTGGGAGGTGATTTTCTCCCGCAGTTCGATGTCGATTTCTGGCTCAAAGTCGGCATTGGAGGCAGCCTCAATGCCGTTTCTTATCACATTGATAATGACTCGGCGCATGAGTGACTGATCGATGTGTGCGGTTCTTGAGGCGAGAGTGGCTTGAGGATGCAGGGTGATGCGTTTTGATTGCTCTTCGAACTGTGGGTTGAGCTGGAGGGTTTGCTGCACAAAGTCGAAGAAGGGGGTATCTTTTTTTTCGGGGATGGGGAGGCGTGCGAATTCGGAAAAATCTTTGACGAGCTTTTTGAGCGTTTCAGCTTCTTCGTTGACGATTTCGACGGCATCGTTGACGAGTCGCCGGTATTTTTGCGGGTTGCTGACGTAATCGTCAAACTTTCTGTCGAGCTGCTGCATGGCAAGGAGCAGCGGCGTGAGCGGATTTTTGATTTCATGGGCGAGCCTTCTCGCGACTTCCTGCCAGGCCTGCATGCGTTCGACATAGGCGCGTGATTCCTGGGCATTTTTCAGTTCTCTGATCATGGCATTGAACTGCATCATGAGGAAGGCGATTTGGTCGTTTCCTCTGACTTGGATCTGGGTATCGAGATTGCCGTCTGCGACGCGTTCGGTGGCACGCGTGAGTTCGGAAATTCGGCGGCCAAGGGGGTAGGCGAGGAGGAGGGCACATGCTACGACGAGCGTGACAACGATGCCCAGGACGATGATAAAGAAGGTTTGGTAGAGCGAAGAAAGTTTTGTCGCATCATTGTCTTCCATGGCAGCAATGCTGCCGTGCAATCCTCGTCTTTCGCCGAGAATTTCGTAGCGATCTGCCAATTGCCGGCTAACCCCAAAGAGCGCTGAGAGGTATATCCTGGAGGCATCGTCCTGGCTGGCTTTTGCTGGGATGGCGGGTATGTGGTCGGGCAATTTCAGGGTGTCGTCTGTGCTGGCCGGAGAGGGGGCTGAGGCAGGCTGGATGGCGGTTTCGTCGGACGGGAAGACGAGTTTTTGCATCTTCGGCGTGTCGATGGGGATGTCGATTTGCCGGATTTTGAGGGTGGCTGGCGATTCCGGCGCGGTTCCCACGCGCAGCAGGGGGGTGTTGCCGACCATGAGCTCAATTTCGAGGAGGAGATCATTTTCCTCAATGCGCTCAGCCAATAGCGAGCGAATGGCGCCCAGTGCCTTTGGACGGGAGGCGAAGTCGGCGCTTGTTGAGATGCCGTGGTCTCTCAGAAGCAGGCGCATATCGGCGGCCAGGCTCTGTTTGGTCAGGGTGACGCGCTGGGCTTCGGCCTTGACCCATGCGCGGTAGAAGTCGGAAACCTCGCGGATGCTTTTGTCTGCCTCTCTCTGAAGGTCTTGGTTGAAAGAGGTGATGTGCTCGAAGATGTAGCTGGAGGCGAGGAGCGGGACAAAGCCGACAACGATGAAGAGGGCGAAAATTTTGAAGGTGAATGAGGAGAAGATTGGCGTATTTCGTCTAGTTCTGCCCATCGGTTGTCTCATGAGATGCGCAGGACTCTGAGTCATGCGGCTGAGATTCCTGCTGTGCCATGTGTTCATGGAGGATTTCGTGCCATTGTCGGCTGCATGCCGAGAGCTCGGTGGCGAGGGTCGTGAAATCCTCTGTATCGGCGTCGTTGCGGGAGAGGGTTTCTTCGCATCGCAGCAGGAGCTCGGTGGTGTGTGCGTTGAGGGCGTCGTCGGCCGAAGTAAAATACTCCCTTTGGAGTTTTGCGATGCTGAAGACAAAACTTTGGGCCTTGTTTTTTGCGACAAGGCGTGCTTTTCGTACAGCGTCCTGCGCTCTCGCCGCTTCGGCGTCGACGATGGCACTTCGGATTTCGTCGTCTGACAGGCCGCCGGCGCCGGTCAGAACCAGGGCTTCTTCTTTGCCGGTTTTCTGGTTTGTGGCACTTACCCTCAGGACGCCGTTGGCGTCGATGTCGAAACAGACATCGATTTTGGGGGTGGCTCTGGGGGCGGGTTCGATGTCGGTGAGCTCGAACTGGCCCAGGAACCGATTTTGGGCAGCAAAGTCTCTTTCTCCCTGGTAGACGCTGATGGCGACGCTTGCCTGATTGTCGACGGTCGTGCTGAAGAGTTTGTTTTTCTTGGCCGGAATGGTGGTGTTCCGTTCGATGAGGGGGATCATCAGCCCGCCATTGGCTTCGATGCCCAGGGTCAGGGGGGTGACGTCGAGCAGAATGATGCTGTCGACTTCGCCGGCGAGAATGCCGCCCTGGATGGCGGCGCCAAGGGCGACGACTTCGTCGGGATTCAGGCTGTGGTTGGGTTTTCGCCCAAAGAAGCGCTCAACTTCCTGCTGTACGAGAGGGATTCGTGTCGATCCGCCCACCAGGAGGATTTCCTGCAGGTCTGCCGCCCGAAGCCCGGCGTCTTCGAGGGCGTGTTTGCAGCAGGCCAGAGTTCGCTCAATGAGGGGATAAATCATGGCCTCAAGCTGTGCGCGCGTCAGGGTGGTGCGCAGGTGTTTGGGGCCTGTGCTGTCTGCTGTCAGGAACGGCAGGTGGATGTCGGTTTGAACGAGCGTGGAGAGCTCCTGTTTGGCTTTCTCGGCCGCTTCCCGAACGCGCTGGCAAATCATGGCGTCCTGGCGGACATGGATACGGTGTTCTCGTTCGAATTCGCCGATCACCGCATCGACGATGCACTGGTCAATGTCGTCGCCGCCGAGGTGGGCATCTCCGTGGGTCGACAGAACCTCAATGACGCCGTCGCCGATTTCGAGAATGGAGATGTCGAAGGTGCCGCCGCCAAAGTCGTAGACGGCGATCTTCTCGTCTTTGGTGCGATTCAGCCCGAAGGCCAGAGCGGCGGCCGTAGGCTCATTGATGATGCGCCGAACCTTAAACCCGGCGATTTCGCCTGCAACCTGGGTCGCTCGCCGTTGGGCGTCGTTGAAATAGGCGGGAACGGTAATGATGGCTTCGTCGACGGGGTGCGAGAGGTAGCGCTCGGCAGTGGCACGCAAATTTGCCAGGATTTGGGCGGAAATTTCGCTTGGGCTGTGGATTCTTTCCTGGACTCTGACACCGATATCGCCGTTGAGCTGGTCGCAGGTTTCGTAAGGAGCGTTCTTCTTGTCCTCTTCGCTGACTTCGTCGAAGCGTCTTCCCATGAATCGCTTGATGGAGCTGATCGTGCCTTTGGGGTTGAGCAGGCTTTGGCGCCTGGCGGATTCTCCGACGAGGATGCCGTCTTTGTCGGTGAAGGCAACGACGCTTGGCGTGACGCGCTGACCTTCTGCGTTTGGAATGACGACGGGCTTGCCGCCCTCCATGATGGTCAGGACAGAATTTGTCGTTCCCAGATCGATGCCGACGATCGATGTCATCCGAATGTCTCCTTATGGTATCCGAAAGAATCTGCGGAAGTGTATGCGCAGAAAAGAGGCGAAGTGCAGCGGTCTTTGGCAAGAACCAAAAGACGAATCCAGCAAAACACATTACGCGAAATATCATGGCTTTGGGGCAAAAATGATTGCCTTTGGTTAATTCTATGCGCGGGCGGCCAGGGTTCGGGGCGAGCAAGCGCGCCCCCTACATGACGATTTTGGTGTAGGGGGCCGCGCCCCCTGCGCCGCTTTCGGCATGCATGCCGATACGCGTCTACCCCCTGTGCGGGGCTCACACGCCGCCCCGCAACGCCCCGCTTCGGGGGAACCAGTTCCCCCGAACCCCCTGCGATGCTGGCGCATCGCTTGTGGGCGTGAAGCAAAGTAGGGGACGCACACCCGGGCGTCCCGTCGGAGGTACCCCAAAGGGGCGGAGGGAGAAGGGGGATGTCGGCAACGCCGACAGGGGGAGCGGGAATCAGTAGGAGCAGACCCCCGTGTCTGCCCTTTGTCTCAAGGACAGGTGTAGCTCAGGCCAAGATACTGATCCTTCCATATGGGCAGATTTTTAAGCTTGCAGTAATTCGCCTCCGACATGCCGGAGTTGGCAAAAATAGGCTCCGAGAAATAACGATGCTGCATGACCACCTTGGGATTGAGCCTCCAGGAGGAAAGATCCTGATCGAAAGCTTCCGCTCCGTAGAACATCTTCCACATCTCCGTAACGTTCGAAGTATTCCATTGGCTGATGTCCTGGTTGAAGGCTTTTGCCCCATTGAACATATTGTCCATTTTTGTCACGTTTGAAGTATTCCAGCGGCCAATGTCCCGGTTGAAGGCTCTTGCCTCCTTGAACATGCTGTCCATTTGTGTCACGTTTGAGGTATTCCATTGGCTGATGTCCTGGTTGAAGGCTTTGGTATCCTGGAACATGAGCCCCATATCTGTCACGTTCGAGGTATCCCATCGACCGATGTTTTGATTAAAGGCTCTTGCTTCCGCGAACATGACTCTCATATGCGTCACTTTTGAGGTGTCCCATCGGCCGATGTCCTGATTGAAGGCTCTTGCCCTATAGAACGTGCCCCACATACTCGTGACTTTTGAAGTATTCCACTGACTGATGTCCTGGTTAAATACTCTCGCATTGAGAAACATGAACATCATATTCGTAACGTTTGAGGTATCCCATCGGCCAATGTCCTGATTGAAGGCAGTTGCCCCAGCGAGCATATCATTCATGTCCGTCACGTTTGAGGTATCCCATCGACCGATGTCCTGATTGAAGGCTCTTGCCGTGTAGAACATGTTCCCCATGTTTGTGATGTTTGAGGTATCCCATCGACCGATGTCCCGATTAAATGCAGACGCATTCATAAAGGTGCCCCATGCATCATGCCATTTTGAGGCATCGGGAATATCGTCTTTGGGGAGAAAAATATTACCCACGCCACAGAAAGCCGCTTTTTCAAGCCCAACGGGGCCAAAACTGATGACCCCTTGAAGCTGAACCGTTTTGCTTCCAATCACATCGTCGTCTTCACATTGTTCCAGCCCCCAGCCGTCATAAGTGCCCGTGATTTGAACGTGGTAGGTGCCGGACTTGGCATAGCGGTGTTTTCGATTCTTGTCGTCGTCGCAATCCGTGACGCGGACGGCCTTGTCGAAATCCACATGCCCTTCGTCACCCCAGAGAATCTTAAAATCGCAGGTTCCCTCGTCAAATGGGAGGACGAGTTCTGAATTATTCTTCGTGACTTTCCATACCGTTTCGAAAATCTTGGGCGAGCATCGTCCGTCACCACGACAAAATTCGCCGTTCTGGGCGTCGGAATTTTTGCAATCGGCGTCAGACAGGCAGCGCTTCGAACACACATAACCCTTGGCGCTATCGCACATATGCTCCTTGCCGCAATCCGCATGGATCGAACACGACTCGCCAGCTTTCAGCGCCACCACAGCGACATCTGCTTCCTGCACAGTTTCCGTCTCAGCCTCATGCGCAACCTCTGCCGCAGCATCAATCTCCTGCGCGGCTTCTTCTTGTGCAGTCTCCACCGCTGTCGTTGCCTGCGCGGTATTTGTCCCCGCTTCTTGCACTGCGTCTGCTCCGGCCGCCGCTTCCTGCACGGCATTCGTGACAGCAACTTCTTCGACGGGCTTAACCTCCGCCTCCTGACGCTTGCAGCATGTCAGCAGGAGCAGAATTGAGAAGCTCGCTGTCATGACCCATAACCGTGTGCGCATAGACATCTCCTAAATATCCGTAAGTATCGAAATGATAAAACCACCCATTAAATACTTTCATTAATTTTAAGTCTATGTAAACAGAAATTGAGTCAAAGCAGGGCAATTGCTTGGGAAAATGGATTGCGCCTTTGAACGAGCGATGGCCCTGGATTTGCAGGGCAATGGATTGAAGCTGGAAGGCGCTTAATCGCCCGGCTGAAAAAATGAGCGCGTATTTGCGTGCAAATAGCGCTCGCGCGTGTGGAAGGTTATTATGCCAATTCGATGGTTGCTTCTGTCATTCTTCATCATGACCCTGGTGACATCCTGCTCTCCGACGAAAAAAACAGGACCGTCCGAGGCGTCTTCTGATGTGCTGGCGTCGGATGACGCATCGCCGGCAGGCACGGATTCTGATTCACATAAGGGCGACGCCGAAGAGAGCGGCACCGACACCGACGATGCCTCCGAAGATGGCGACACCGCCGCCGGCACCGACGCCCCCGAAGATGGCGGCACTAACGACGACGCCAAAGAGGGCGACACCGAAGAAAAAGCCGCAGAATTGTGGATGGGTGAGGAAGTGGACGTGTCTGAGCTCACTTTTAAGGCAATTGATGCGGGTTCTTCGCATACATGTGGCATTCTCACAGATGGTAAGGTGGTCTGCTGGGGAAATAATGAGCGTGGGCTGGCACCGCGCAAACTTTCCAGGGATACTTTTGTGGCGATTGCTGCGGGGTATGGTCACACGTGTGGCATTCTCGAAGGCGGCAAAGTCACCTGTTGGGGAGAGAAAGTTTGGGAAGATTACGAATGGAATAATGGCGATTGGAGCAGAAATTCTGGGCCGCCCAAAGAGTCCTTCAAGGCAATTTCTGCGTACGGTGATCACACCTGTGCCCTCTCAGAGGAAGGCAAGTTGGTATGCTGGGGAGAATTGGGCGATATAACAGAACTGGAGAGAGAGCCGAGTGAAGAATCCTTTAAGGCGGTCGCTGCGGGTGATGGTCATGGCTGTGGCATCCAAACAGATGGGAAGCTCTACTGCTGGGGGAACAATTATAATGGACAGAGACCTTCTGGCCCGATCAAAGGATCCTTCATATCGGTGGCGACAGGTTATTTGCATACCTGTGCCATTCGTTCCGATCGCAAAGTTCAATGTTGGAGCGACAATCTCTATGATGAAGCGCCGCGTGGTCCGAGTAAAGATGCCTTTAAGAAAATCGCGGCAGGTAGCCATTTCACCTGTGGTATCCGATCGGACGACAAGGTCACCTGTTGGGGTGAGAATGATAATGGCCAGGCACCACCTGGTCTTAGTAAAGTTTCTTTCAAAGATATTGCGGTCGGAAGTTCGCATGCCTGCGGCATTTTGCATAACGGCAAGGTCGTGTGTTGGGGTGAGAATGATAAAGCTAAGGCATTGCCCGCCGCAGACGAGGATATGTTTTTGACGGATTCGGCTGAAGATGCGCAGGAGGTCACGGTGCCGAACACGTACAAAGCCATTGCAGCAGGCGGCAGGCGAACGTGCGGTTTGCGTACCGACGATGCGTTGGTTTGCTGGTGGGAACTTGAGGAGGACAAAGCAGAGGTTCTTGGAAAAACCGTCTATAAAGCGTTATCGGTAAGGGACAAACGCCTTTGTGCCATTCGTGAGGACAACACGCTGCGTTGCGACGGTATTAACTGGAGCGATCACCCGGGGCATGGCGATCCCTATTATGACAGTTCACAGTATAAAGCGATCGCTGTGGGAAACGCTCACTCATGCGGCATCCGCATCGAAAGTGACTCGCTCGACTGCTGGAGCAACGAGTTCTTTGAGGGGCCTGATACGTCGGATTTGGAGTATATTGGGTACATGGGAGACTATCTAGCGGTTGCTTCGGGGCACTTTCACTCTTGCGGCATCGGATCAGATAAAAAAGTCTTATGTTGGGGGGGATCAAACGAGCACGGCCAGGCGGAAACATCTGCCTTAACCAAGAGCTCATTCAAGGCGATTGCTGTGGGCGTGGTGCATTCGTGCGGAATCCGCACAGACGGCAAAGTCGTCTGTTGGGGCAAAAACGAGTTCGGCCAGGCCCCTCCTGGCCCGAGCAAGGAATCCTTCAAAGCGATTGCCACAGGTCAGTGGCATACTTGCGGGATAAAGACGAACGACAAGGTCGTTTGTTGGGGCAAAAATGATGTTGGCCAAGCACCGACCGAAGAATCCAGCGACGCATTCAAAGCAATCGCCGCTGGGCAATCCCACGCCTGCGGACTTCGACACGATGGGACGATTCGATGCTGGGGCGGGTACAATGCCCCTTCAGACGGTGAGCTACCGTATGGACCGCTGAGGGGACATTTCAAGACGCTTTCCGTTGTGGGAACGGCGGCATGTGGCATTCAGACCGACGGAAGGATCGTTTGCTGGGGAGTCAAGGGTAGGTTTTACGAACCGTTCATTGAAGACATCGACGAACCCTTCAAGGCGATTGACGTAGGAGAGGGCGCTCACAGCTGCGCCATTAGAGAAAATGACAAAATCTTATGTTGGGGGGGGTATGATTGCCACGAGGGAGAATGGGGTACGCCAGACGAGGTTTTCAAGGCAGTTATCCCAGGTTCGTGCTACACCTGCGGCATCCGTTCGGACGACAAAGTTCTGTGTTGGGGCGCTGCACCAGGCCGCATGCCGGATGAAGATGAAGGCGGCTTCAAAATGATCGCCTCAGGGCATTACCATACGTGTGGGATCCGGGTGGACGACAAAATGGTCTGTTGGATAGAGGAAGAGGAAGGCGACGAGGATGACGAAGATGACGAAGATGGCAAAGCCACAAAGATGGCGGCTATGGGCAGGCACCACGTGGTCCAAGCAAAGACGCCTTCAAATCTCTCATCACAGAAGCAAACCACACCTGTGCGGTTCGAATGGATGGGAAGGTCATTTGCTGGGGCAGCAACGAGCACGGCCAGGCGCCTCCCGGACCAAGCGAAGATTCATTCAAGGCTCTTGCTGGGGGCGAGAACTATACCTGTGGCATTCGTGAGGATGACAAGATCGTCTGCTGGGGCGATGTACCCAATAAGGCGTCACCGCCTTTACCCTCCGTTGACGCCTTCAAGGCAATCGCCGGGAGCGGCAGCTACACCTGCGGCATCCGTTTTGATGACAAGGTCGTTTGCTGGCTCTGGGGTAAAGAATGACTTGGAAGACATGTGGGGTAGCGACGCAGGACAAATAATTGATGCAGGAAGGGCGCTTAGTCGCCCGAGAGTTCGGGGGATGGAGGGGGCAGCCGCCCCCTACGCCGCTATCGGCATGCATGCCGATACGCGTCTACCCCCTTTGCGGGGCTCAAACGCCGCCCCGCAACGCCCCGCTTCTTGGAGGAACTTGTTCCCCCAAACCCCCTGCAATGCTGCGCATTGCTTTGGGGGTAACAAGTTTCGCCTTCGGATAAAAATCGTCGCCCCATGTAGCGGTTTTGAGGGAGAGACCCAGCATCCCCCGCTCCCCAGCGATGCTTAGGCATTGCTTGTGGGGTGGCATTCTCCACCGTCACTCAACGATGGATGCACGGTAGTACCTGGCTCCATTTCCATGTTCTTCAACTTCGCCGACGACAAACTGATGAACCAATGGGCCTTTGAGTTCGATGCCTTCGAGGCTGACCAAACCAGGAGGGATTTCGACCATGAGTTTGTCCTGATCGGATGTCGGCGTGCAAGTCAGGTGCAGCCAGTCGAAGTCGTAAACCCCGAGAACTTCTTCCGAGACGATGTTATCTGGGATCAAACGCAAAGTACTCTGGCATGCAATGTCGCGCTCTGGTGATGTCACTTTGGCCAGTTTTTCTAGTGCCCCAGCCATCTTTGCGCGATTCGACATGTCGAGGAGCTCCTCAGTCTTATCTTCTCTTAAGCAGATGATGCCATCTTCCTCGAATGTAAGACTCACGCAGGGATTATCGCGTTTGGATGACACCAGGCCAGCTGCTCTCTCTAGAGAATCAATCATCCTCATGGGCTCCGAGAACCCAAGGATCACCTTTCCTAATTTTTCATCCGAAGCAACGGTCACGCCTCGAAGTATGGGCCAGGAATCTGTTCGAAAGCGAACCGAGATAGCTCCATCCTCAGAGCGCGGATAGTTTTGAGCCGGTGGTTCTGCAATGCCTTCGGGGATGCGTGCCAAACTGAGCACATACCAGCCTTCTTTGAGCGGTTCGTCTGGAATCACCTGAATAATACTGCCGTACTCTCCAAATCTTTCATCTTGCCGAATCAGAGTCCTAAATCGGATGGGTGAAGACTGAGCATCCGTGAGGCGGATCACTTCCCGGACGGCATCTAAGAGCGAGGGGTCAAGCGGTGGCATGGGGTCGATGACGACGATCTGCAGTGCCTTTTCGTCGACCCTGGTGACCAAGTCTGCTGGCTCGAGCCAGACTTTGGGAAGGGGGATTGCTTCTCTCGGCATGGCGAGCACTTCGGGCCCAGTCTCATCGCCAACTTGCATATTTTCGGCGATCCTCTCTCCACTGCCTTCGTTCAAATCACGAACGGTATTGGTCTTGTTCGAGCAACCCCATACTGTGAGGGCAGTCAGCGTCACAATGAATGCGTTTTTGAGCATATCCAGTTTCCTCCACATAGCGAGCATTGCGAAAACGCCAATAGACTCCCCAATCATGCCCCGAAAGCCTGATCAACAGGTGCACCGATGCAGCCTGTAGCCCCCTGGCTTTGCCTCATTACTCAACGATGGATGCACGATAGTACCAGGCTCCGTTTACGTGCTCTTCGATTTCGCCAACAATAAATTGATGAACCAGTGGGCCTTTGAGCTCGATGCCTTCGAGGCTGAGCAAGCCAGGCGGGATTTCGATAGTGATTTTGTCCTGCTCGGACATAGGTGCGCAAATTATGCCCAGCGTGTCGTAGCTCTCTAAAATTTGTATACTGGGCCGACAGGCCATATCACGTTCGGGAGATGTCACAGTGAGCAGGCTTTTTAAAGCCTCATTCAGTTTTATGGGTTCCGAAAAATAGAGATACATTCTCCCTCCATTTTCGTTCGAAGCGACGATTACCCCCGTGAGCATGGGCCAGGAGTCTGTTCGAAAGCGAACCGAAATAGTGCCATCATCGGAACGCAGAGGCTCCATAAACCCTGGTATTGCAAAGCCTTTTGGGATAGTCGTCAAACTGAGCACGTGCCAGCCATCTTTAAGGGGCTCATCAGGTGTTACCTGAATGATAATGATGCGGCGATTTTCCCCATATCTCGCGTTTTGCCGAATCGAAGTCTTTAAATGAATCGGTGAGCCGTGGGCATCGGTGAGGCGGATCACCTCCTGGACGGCCGCCTCCAGGAGCGAGGTGTCAAGCGGCGGTGTAAAAAGGAACATGCTGATCTGCAGTGCACTTTCGTCGACATGGGTGGCCAAGTCCAGCAGCCCAAATCTGAGCTCGTGGGGTGGGATGACACTATAGTCCCCTTTCTCGTATTCATCTGGCTTGTTCCCCTCCTGCTCATCCGGCTTACGAATGGCATTGTCCTTTTCTGCGCATCCCCAGGTCGCAAGGAGCACCAGAATCATCCAGAGAATAGCCTTGTGCTTCATGACAATTTTCTCCACAATTAAACGATTGTATGGTCAATGATTACGTTAGTGTATAATAATGTTTCCTAGCAAGCAGAACGCTATTGTACCTGATAAAAGGCTTCAGATTGATTGAGCCTGGGAATGGCGTTGCTCTGCAGCACACGCGTGTTCCACTTGATGAAAATCCATTGTATGTAGTCGTCTGATCAGATTGAAATCGAAACTCAATTTCTGTTGTTTGAAGGCTTCCAGATACGGGTATGTTCGTCCAAAGGCCCACAGGTGGCTTGCCTGTTAAGCCGCCGTAAACTGTGCCGTTGCTTTTGGTAAGGAATCCTCCTAAAAACCCAATCAGATCATGCGGCTAAAAAACAACCAAGATTATTTTAGCACAGCTTCAGGCGATCCGTAACCATAAATTGACATCAAAGCAGGCCAATTGCCAGAAAAAATGGATCCTACCTGGATTGAGTGACAGCCCTGGGTTTGGTGCGCTTGTGTGTTGAATTTTCATGGCGTTTGCGGTAAAATCGCCTGAGTAGTGAAATTGCATGTTGAGAGGCATGTTTTGGGTGCGTGGCCTTGAGGCCGAGATCATGAAGGTGGAGGTTATGTCGAAAAAGTTGTTTGTAGGCGGTCTGGCTTGGGCGACCACCAGCGAGAAGCTTTTGGAGGTGTTTTCGGCCTTTGGCGCTGTGGTCGAAGCCAAGGTTGTGATGGAGCGCCAGACGGGGCGTTCGAGAGGGTTTGGTTTTGTGACCTTCGAGAAGGAAGAAGATGCCAACGCCGCTGCGGCGGCGATGAATGGCAAATCTATCGATGGCCGGCCGATACGCATTGACGG
>Ga0123353_10011633_pt1 | contig 12419 bp, 8 predicted proteins | sample TergutLab28metaG_3_FD_92763 | JGI IMG/M metagenome (GOLD analysis project Ga0123353, IMG submission 92763) | Labiotermes labralis P3 segment gut microbial communities from Petit-Saut dam, French Guiana - Lab288 P3 | ecosystem: Host-associated > Arthropoda: Insects > Digestive system > Gut ... | reverse complement strand
TTTTCCATCTAAAAAAGGAAAAATTGTTGTTAAAAATTTTTATTTTTTTTTCTCTTTTTATTTTTCATTTTTGAGTCAAGGGGGAATTTATGGAAATTTTTTGTACCAAACTTCCCCCCCCCCCCTTTTTTTTTTGTAGTATGAGAAGTACTTCCTAAGCAAACTGTCAGTAGACATTACCACTGACATTGCAGTACATATTAATCAGTTTTGCCTGTTATTTGCTGTCACTGCTAGATATTGGCCATTCGCCTGTCTCTGCCGTTGTGTCCCATCCACGATTGCGAGGGGTGAGTTGTAATGAGTCTTCAGACACCAGAACGACTACTGCCATTACCTTACCAACATTGCATTTAACGAACAAGGTTGTGGCTGGGAGTGTTGCGCTCACACCAGAGGCTGCACGACTCCCAGGTGGTGCAGAACTTAACATCCTTCCAGCCAATGGGACAGTACGGGCCACAACATCAGGCAAACATCATCCCATAACACTTACTGGAGGTTTGTGTTGTCCACACAGTTGTATATATGTATATAAAAATATCATCCATATTACTATTATTTGCTTTTGCTGTATGTTTTGTAAGGGAATATACAACAATATTCATTCAGCTTCTCTAATTAGTCCAATTATGAAACTTGGAATAAAATTTATAGGTGACAATGGCTGGCATCTATTGTACATTATCAGTCTGCAGATTTATACTTTAGCTATAACATTCTTTTTAGATAAAGGTAATATGCAGATCACTCAACATAAAAATCAGCATGGTACAGTTATTGACCATGCATCTCACTTTTGTGACAGTAACCATCAGTTTCCCCATGAGTACAGTTTTGCAGCACCAAAATACCCCTTATTTTATGCCAGTCATGCATATATGACACTCAGTTGCTCCACTGTTCTATACAAATGTCTGTTACATATCCTTGATGAATTATTTATAAGTATGACAGTACCTGAGTTGTTCCTAGCTTGAAAGGATCAGGTCAGGCAACATCTTGTCCATGCAATTCTTCTCTCACCACATCATTAAACACTTCCAAGTTCTTGTCAGACCTGAGATGGCAATATATGACTGACACAAAGGAATGTAAAAAGAAATTATAATTGCTTCCTTGTTTAATTTTGGGAGTTGGGGTACAGAGGGGTCGTGGAATGGTGTTAGACCACCATCAGCAACACTAAACCTATTTTGAAATCCATTCCATGTATTCTCATGATTTTAAATATCCTTTAGTTATAATTTCAAAATAACAATATCCCAGCAAGCAGCACTGTGAGAACCTCAAATCTTACATAGCCATGTCTTGCTGTGCTAGTAAACAAGCACATTTATACTGTATCACTGTCAGTATAATATGAATTCTGTTAGTCATAATGGTGCATATTTTTACAACTAAACCATACTGATAGGAGCTTCTTGTGAGAGTAACATATAAAGCTGACTAATCTGACAGTGACAGTAAGTTTGGTAAAGACACAGTTGTGGCAGGTGATTATGGTTATGCACGCAGGAGCCAAAAAATTGTGGTCAGGATCAGACAACACCTTTGGAATTCCTGGTGGTATCTGTCTCTGTATATGGTACATAAAAGAGGCATTGCATGTAACCAAGAATTTTCCTGCATTTCCCTGACAATGACCACCTCTGCACTGATGTGATCCAACTGTTGATGGCAGAGACCAATAGCTACTGCAGCCAATCTGTTACACACTTGAAATGACAGTGGTTGCTTGTGACTTTCTAACATGACCATAAAAGAGATATGTGCCTTGAGCTATAACAAAATGGGATATAACATCTGAAACTCACTGATAACTCCTGGGCCACTCACAAGCAGCCCCATACCATGTTTTACCATAGCTTCATGGAGTGTGGCTGTTTCTTCCATACATGGTGTTTTCTTTGTAATTGGTGGTGTGAATCGATGATAAGACTGACTGTAACAATAACAGACTTGGAACACTGGCTGTGCACATACTAGCATGCACACAAATTCATGTGCATATGCACATGAGTAGGAATGTATGTGTTGGAGGGGAGTGGGACGCTGCCTCATGAAACTTCAGCCCATATCATCAAGTTTGTCATTGTTGGCCTGTAAACAGTGTTTCATGCAGAACTTGTGGGCATGATTTTAGTGTACCTCATTACCAAATTTCACATACCTGGCTTCAGTGGTATTGCCATCAAACCAATGCTGAGCATAAATTTCCCACAGCTGCCATGTGGTGTTTCACATTTTACATGGAGAAGTCCATGTTAATCAATATACCCATTATTTAAAGCTCTTATCACACAAAATTCCTGGACCACACTCCCATTTTAGAACTTGAAATTTGACATCAAAATACATTTCATACATGTGTCTGTTTAAATTTACAACACATTTTCAACGTGGTTATGCCATCTGTGTGGTCATCAGCAGGAGAAGTCACTTTTTTATCAACATGTTCTCTGTGGTTAAATGGATTATAGCAGTTAGTGTTTTATGCAGCTTAAATTATAATCATATTCAGTGTAAATGATACAATTAATGTAAAGTCCTACATTCTGTGTCAGTAAAATGTTACGCTGTGTCATGACCATGTAGATGGTTGTAACACACTGGGGTTGCCTGGTAAGTTAATTCAATAGCCACATACACAACAAAGTGTGTTTTGATGGTGTTTAGTTTCATTTTATGTGAACAACTACACAGGGGTGTGAATGCTAAGATCCCACACAAGTTTGCATGGTTGCCAGATTGGTATGTATTATTGAAATCCAGAGTGTGGTGGTGGGAGCAGGGGGGTGGCAGCCATGGTGGTGGTTGAGTATTTTACAGGGGCATGGTTCATATCAGATTTTTTAAAGTTCATCTCTTCTTTCAAAACCTGGGTTTGTTGTACAGAATATGGATGTGACAGTGCTGTAAGCCTCTCTTACCATATGTAATAAGGAAAGCATGCGAGAAATCAGTGTTATGGGCTATGTGTGGCAGAGCAGCCTGTGAGAGGGTTAAATAACTGAAGTGTTGTTATCTGTTGTCAGTTTTATTTTCTTCCTTCTTTCAGGTTTGGCTCTTCCAAATGGTGTGCTGGGACATGCAGGAGTTACCCTCACCACCAAGTCCATTTCGCATACTCCTGGATCTGGTAAGGATTACCACCTAAGAGGGAGAACAGTATCTGTGTCCCACATTAGAAGGTCTGCACCACTGAAGTTCATTACATTGTAATCATTGTTAGGCATGTTTGCAAAATTGCAAAAGTGAGTATAAGCTTCTCTTTGTCCAGCCATTCATCTGCGTGGAACAACTCAGCCCCCACTGAATGAATTTTTATGAAATGTGATATTTGAGCACTTTTTTAAAATCTGTCAAAATTCAAGTTTCATTAAAAATGTGACAAGAATAACGCGTATTTTACATGAAGACCAATATATATTTATGATTATATTAGTTCTTCTTAGAATGAAAAATGTTACAGGCAGAAGTTGTAAAGGGAATCAAAACACATGTATGTTCAATAAAAAGTCATGCTGTTTATGAAATAATGTGGAAAAATATAGTAGAGCCAGACAGGCCACGGATGATAATATAATAGGATGATGCGTGTGCATTGCATCCTGGATAATTAAAGCTACACACACACTCAGAATATGCAATACTTATTGCTTTTCCACGGCAACGATGGTTATGCAAATGCACCTCAATGTTATGTTTGTATGTACATTGTCTCTCTTGTTTTGACTAACCTTTGGGGATGGATAAATGTTTGTGATATTCATAATATGATTCTGAAACTTTGTGTGGTGTAAAACTGTGACATTTTTGCTATGTCACATTTGCTGGATCCCTTATCATTCTCAGTAGTATCAGATAACAGATGGAAAGTTTCGGTACTGTCAACACTTCAGTCCATCATACTAAGTCAGTTTAGTTAGGCCTCTGAATAATTCTCTAAGATTCATTCCATTATTACCTCCTGTGACCTCATTGGTCTTCATAGTGAACATTTCATGACAGGCTTTCTTAACCAAAATTATGTTTACAGTCTTTATTTCCCCATCTGAGTTACATGTTCCATCCCCACATTTCTCTAATTTCCCAGTGAATACAAGTTAATCCATAAGCCTATACACAGAGACACTTAGTGTACCCATTCCTTCACCATTTCTCCTTTCTTACCTGGCCTTATTAATATTAGAGACTCATTCAGGAATTTGGGGATGTTAACACAGTTTCTTTCAATGGGAGCTTGAGCAACTCTGTCAGGAAGTATACTGGTCGTATTTCAAGACGTGGTTAATTGATGATAATGACACAACCTCACGTGTAGTCGAGAGATCAGGTTCCTGGTTTATTTGGTGTACTTTAGCAAATGCCAGGGAGTGTGCGGTAGCACATTTGGTTGCGGCACCATGCTACAAGCCGGAGGGTGGTGGGTTCGATTACTGATGATGTGATTTAATTTTTCATTGACATAATCCTGGCTGCTCTTTGGCCCTGGGGTAGACTCAGCCTCTAACAGAATGAGTACCAGGAATATTTCCTGAGGGGTAAAGGCAGCCGGTGCGTAGGGCTGACAACCTTAACCACCTTCTTGTGCTGATTGTTTTGAAATTTGGGAGTCTTAACCTCCTGGAACCCTCAGGGCCTGTACAGGCCTTGTACTGGGATTGTTTTATCTTAACCTCTGGCAGATACCTATTAGGTGGTTTCATTTTGCATCTGTCATGATCCATAGGCAAGACACTGTGGGTTTTCCCCTGATATTTAGCTGTCCTTGAGCACTAGGATGGTGAGCCTGTCACCCCACTGCCTTACTATGAAACTTGAATACCCTAAGAATACCAAAGAGGTGACTGCTAACCTGGCATACAGGAGTCCTTAGCTGCTGATGGGGGGTGGTTGCCTTAAGCCTTGAACCCAGGACATATTGTTATAGCAGTGTGTCATTTTCTTTATTCTGTGTTAGTTTCTCATATGTCAAAGTATTTTTCATAGCACTGGAATGGTGCATATGGTTGACTGCATGCTTATTGGGCCCCTACTTGGAATTCAGCCTTTAAAGAGACTGGTTGGTAAATCCATTTAATGTTTACACACACACGTCACCAACTTGCATAACTGTTGCCATAAATGGACATTCTATATGTATACTGATTGTACTGTTTCAGTCTTTAAATGCTTGCAAATCCACCTTAAGTTGCGCTATTCCATTTTTTGTATTTTTCAATTTCCATTGAAAAATGTTTTTTCCAACAATACCTCTACAACTCCATTTTTAGCAAAATGTGTTTATTTACCCCTTCTGTGCGCAAAGCATTATGCTGAAGTAGAAAAAATCAGGTGCTCTCCATCATAAATTATAGGTTATAATGCTAAGAAGATGACCATGATCATGAAAATGAATGTTCATTCAATAAATGGCAGGAAACTAAAGTAAACATCCATGTTAACATATGCAGCTGTACATCATTACAGATATGTTGACATGAGAGTGGAAGAGTTTAAGACTCATTGCACAAACATACCATCTTGTTCTCCTAGACATGCATTACCATGTCAGCTTGTGTTGTTTCAGAAGCAAGTGGCACAGTGCTGACACCTGCTATTCATGGAACAGGAACAATCCCTACCCATCTGACATCAGCAGGTATGATTAATGAGTGAACAAAGTAACCAGTTACTCAGAATGGAAACTCAGATTTAAGGTATAAATTTGCCATAACTGACAGTTTAGTGGTTCGCTCTTGTGATAAAATTGAATAGAATGAGTGTTTAAGTTCATGAAGAATGATAAAAGTTGCTCATATGCCTGATTAACTCACTGTGAAGTTGTATAGTAATGTGGGGTGTGCGGATTATATCACTCTTCAAACTTCTCTTGTGATGTACATGAATGTTAAAGTTATTGCACTGTTCAGTGGGACAGCTAGAATTTAGTGTTGGTGATACACTGTTAGCATCAGAATTGGTTGAAGACCAAATCACAACTTTGTTAGTTGGTAGGTAAGCAAATTAGTTTTTGATTGTTCATTTATAAATTAACTGTAACATATGATATGTAGAAATCAATAGTTATAGGGAACTGCAGAAGAGAACTAGTTATCTGACAGGCTGTAGTGTGTTATTTTCAAAGAGATGGGGACCATAAGACATAGCTATAAGAATTGCAAGGGTTTTATAAGCTGGAAATCATGTACTTTTTTATCTCACGGCTCATAATGGTCTAGTCGAGTTCTGTAACCAAGCTACGTGCCCTAGAATTTCGGTTATTGAGGTGTGCAGGGAATTTTGATTTCGTGACTGCACCGAGTTGGAAACATACAGCAAGCTTTATGACACTATTTTCACTTCAGATACAAATCAACTTGGACGTATCATCCTTGCGCCCCATATTTCTGACTTCTAACACCTAAATTGCACACTATCAATTTCTATAAAAGATATCACAGGAACATAATATTATCTAAGTGGAATCTGTGTATGAAATAAATTGTGAATTATTAACTAAATTGGGTATGTGAACATGAAGTAAGTATTGTGGGAAGTACTGTGTACATAGACAGTGAGGCTTAAACTTTAAAGGACGAATGTTAGATGTATCTAATGCTATGCACGCATGCACTTTTTCAGCGCTCACAGTGCTTGGTGTAGCAGGAAACCCAAACAAACCCATTGTGGGTCCCACCACAAGGCCTGGTATTCATCATGAGCAATGATGTCATGATCCAGTTTCAATATTATTTATGTCCTGACTTGACCTCTGGGGATCAGCAGAGGGAAGTGATTGGCAAGACACAGTAGACCATTGTTTGAGGCTGAAATGTAAAGCTCATTCAGGAAGTGCTATAGTCAATCTTCTGGCAGTTTTTGTAGAAGTGTGGCACATCTGATATTGTTTTGCAGTGGTGGACTGGCATATACAAGACAGTGGCAGATGGGTTATATACGGCAGTCCACAAGTTTTCTTAATGTTTATTGTCAAAGCTGTAGGTGGTTACTATTCACAGTTGTGTTTGAGGTTACGTTATCAGCGGTGCTCAATATTGCATAAATTCACTGGCAGCTTGAAAGGAAGTATGCCTTACTCGTTGGTATTGATATTTTTCCTTAGTGTACAGACATAGAGTTTCATCTTTGTTTCTTTCCCAGTGAAGAATTAGACATCTACATGATCATCTTTTTGTAACTTTGTTGTCCCAACGCGCTCAATCTGGTAGGTGATCCTCTTTTGGAAAATGGGTGTGGTTCACCGAATCACATATAGTTGTAATAATTTCTTTTTTATTTGTGGTTTTATTTACTCAATTTAGTCTTGATATAAAATAATGGAGCACTATATCCAGTAAAACAATTAGATCATTTCTAGGAACTGACACAGTCACTTCTCTGTACTCCTACCTCCACCACTCTCATATGTGACTCACTTCCTTACTGGACTGCTAGCATCTGTTGTCTGTTGCTAACGTTTTCTCATTTAACTCTCTCCCCTCCTGCCTATCACCAACAGTCCTGAATATACATTGACAGATTAACTTACAACGCATGCCATGAACCGTCCGTAACTGATGCTAGCAATCCTAAGAAACAACTATACTAAAAATGATCGGCTACAGATATTATACCAGCAGTGCATTATCAATAACTGTCACCTATTTGATTTAGTTGGGACCCTTTGAAATGAAACCTTAGAAACGAGCTAAGTAGTTAAATGCACTTGAGCCTGACATAATAGAGAAATTACTGATGGATGAGGAATTTGATGAGGAATTAGAAGAGACAGACGAAGTGATCGAACCTCGTGTGCATTCCTCCTCATACTCAGACAATGAAGATGGTACCAAGAAAACCGAAGTTACAGTTCGGTCTACAAGAGCTGGGGATTCATCGAATTTTACTGGAGCTCCAAATGGCGTCAACTGATCAGCTGCCTCTGATATAAATGCAGAATCTCCTTCTTTTTCAGTCTTCATTCTCTTTTTCAGGCAGATTTTTCAAATTATTCTAACTGAAACAAACTGTTATTTTCATCAATACATGTCATCTAAAATACTGAAAGCATTTCAGCACAACCGTTAAATACAATTGAAGAAATGTACTCATTATTTGGACTTATAATTCAAGTGGGACATGGTCAGCATCACAACCTCAAAGAGTAGTGCACTGCATTTTATTCAAACATGATGGCATGTGTTCGCGTTTTTCATATTCTTCATTTCCTTCATTTTGAAAACAATGACAACCCAGACTACAACAGACTTTCGAAAATATGAAAGATTTTCGACACACTGAACAACAGATTTTGTGAAATGTACAATCCGACGGAACATCTTGCTGTGGATGAAGTGATCGTGTTGTACAAACGAAGAGTAGTCTTTCGGCAATATGTTCCAAAGAAACATAAAAGATTTGGCATCAAAATTTACAAACTTTTCAACTTTCTGGGCTGCACTTATGATATGAGTGTGTATTTAGACAAACAGTGGCACCATGCCACAGCTCTTCTCCTCCTCTGGGGTTTTATGGCCTGTTAGAGGGTGAATTGTAGCTTGACCTTTACCTTTACATTTACCATACTTTTTGTTATTTAATTTTGTACTCAACTAAGACACTGGCAGAAAATGTGTGTGGTTTGGCACTGAAGCAGAAGCTAGAAATATGAAGGCCAAAGAATGAAACTTGATGACAATAGTGTAACAGTATCATGTGATGTAGGGAAGACAGGTGTCCATGGTACTTGGAAATAGGAATGTAAATGAATAAATTATGCTGACAGCTCTGATTTGACCAGCAGATTATCAAATTAAAAATATATGAAACCAAGGACTTAATAAAACCTTTGTTGCATGGTTTAATAAGCAAAGAGCACAAAGGACCCCTATAAAGGAAATTTCATTCCACCTAAAGTTTTAGGAAAGGAAGGTGCTTCTTCAACCCCAATGTGTTTAAGTAGTGATGTGAAATCTGGGAGTATGCAGTGCAGGGGGAGGGGGTGGTGCTGTACATTATGGCACAGTTGGTTGGGGCACTGTGCTACAAGCTAGAAGGCTGCGGGTTCAATTCCCAATGGGGTCATTGGGATTTTTCATTGACTTACTTATTCCAGCTGCACTGTGGCTCTGGGGTCGATTCAGCTTTAACAGCAATGAGTACCAGGAATTTCTTCTGGGGTAAAGGTGGCCAGTGCATAGAGCTGATAACCTTACCACCTTCATGTACCATTTGTTTTGAAAGTCAGGGAGCCTCAACCTTCTGGAGCCCAAAAGCCTTTCCAGGCCTGTAAAGGTGCTCAGATAGCCTGTATTAACTTTGCTGTTATGAATGTGATGATGAAAGATAGGATATGATAAATAAATATTAAAACAGCTGAGAGGTTGCTGAATTTTCTAGTGTATTTTGTCAAACATGACTGAGACTTTGTGACCACATGTGATGCTCATTGTACAAGATGTGCATCATTTTGTATTGGTACTAGCAGTAGAACTCCTTACTGGGTAGTAGAGGTATAAACTGTGCCAGTGGTGGTGGGAAATATCAGTGTTCGAAATTAGAAAATTATTTGATAGAAGGTAGTTTATATGCATTTGTTGGTTTTGTCTTCGTATTAAATCGCCCTAACGATGGTTAAGGTTTATTTAGAATCTGAATATTACATTTATAATGCAGTAGCAGTTAATTCTGTAAGAAAAAAAAATACACACCAATGTTTGCTGTACACAGCGTTTTTGTTGAAGGTCAGCAGGGAAGGAGTTTTCAGATTTGTTTATTGGCATAAAAGGTGGGAAAATCATTGTCTGAATATTGTGTACAGTTGTAATAAAAGTTTGAGGAAAGTGTTCATATTCACTGTACTTAAATATTAGTTACAGCTAAAATTGTTTTAGTGGATTGTGTTAGCATATTTTTCCCCGTAACTTACTATGTGCAGTTAGAGATAAAATATTAATTTCTTCCTTGTTATTTTCCAAAGTTCTTAGGTTGATCAAAGTTTGCTTTCGCAATTATGCATGCTGTCTATACACAAAGTTCACTACATATTTTCTTTCTTTGTATTCTGACATTAGATGCAACTGAATCTTTGTGTCAGGTTCTTTGGGAGCGGAGTATTTGAACACCGAATTGAGGGAACTCTTATATGGAAGGACTTCAAGTTTGCAATTAGTTGCGATAGCTGAATTTGAGTGTTGAATGACGTTGTTCCTTTAACTGAGGAACGGTGAATGGGAACAAAACTGTATGTGGAGGAAAGTGGAAAATTGTAGTTCATTCCTTTTTGTTTTGACAGGTATCACACATGTGGTAACACCACTGGGCAGCCATACCAGTCTGACACCCCTAGTGACTCCAGTCACTGTTGTGACACAGGGCAGTCAGGTGGCACATATCCTTGCCACTCCCCAGCAGCTTGGAGGCAAGGTATAGTACAGTAAGAGGCACAGAGGGCCACATCTGTTGTTATAGATTACTTGGTGGCCTGCATGTCTAAAAATCAGAATAAATGGGATATCTAACCACCTAAATTATTGTGCAGTTTTTCTAGTACACACAATTTACAAATGTGGCCTCAGTTGGCACAACACCCTTGAACTAGGTCTTTGCAGAAGATTGATGCTTTGAAAACCAGGCAAAATTATAGTGACTGAAGGTCTGAGGAATTGTCAGCCAGTAGTGAATAACCACATACCTTTATATCACATATATGTATTCATGGCAAATGTGAATACCAGGCAAAATTAGTGTTCCAGGTCATTGAAGTTGCCAGCCTGTAATTAATGACAAGTTTCTTCACATAAAATATGACACTCTGTGTTTTAATAAGGTTTAGTTAACTTTTCATTCAGTGTCTTTGATGAGAGTCAAATGTGGATAATGTTTGGGTCAAAGGGGTGGAGAAACAATTATAAAAAAAATTATGTATTGGGAAAGGTCACATTTCTTACTTAATACTTCGTAGGATTTGGGTCGTTGTATTGAAGTATGCTGAAATGGGTATGGCAGGTAGCCACTTGGCAGAAACTACAACTGCCCACGGAAGTTCAGAAACCTAGAGGGATGGCACTTGGCATAGATGGGAAGAAGCTATTAACCCTTCAACGTGGAGTGACAAGCACTGCTCGTCATGGCAAAAACATCACCTGTCATGGAGTTACAAGCACTGCTCGTCATGGTGCACACACTCACTCATTCGTCTATATCTCGACAACATAGGGAGCAAATGTAACTGGGCTGCTTCGTGCTTGTTCGTGAAGGAGCTGGCTCTCTTATGGTGTGGGAGACAGTTGCTAGAAATGATTTCTCTATTTTTTTCTGTACTCTCGAATTTTGGGTTTTCTTTTTGCAGTCGTGGAGTGCCGAGCACTGCTAGTCGTGGTGCATGCTCTCACTCATTCGTCATATCTTGACAACATAGGTAGCAAATGTAATCGGGCTGCTTCGTGCTTGTTCGTGAAGGAGCTGGCTCTCTTATGGTGTGGGAGGCAGTTACTAGAAATTATTTCTTCATTTTTTTCTCTGTGCTCGAACTTCTGGTTTTATTTTTGCAGTCCCTAATTTCACAGACGGTTTTATGCGTCCCTCTAACAGTGAAATGAAACAGGAAACGAATGTTATTGCTAACATCACATACCTGAGCTATGTAGCTTTGAAATGGTGTATGACATCACCCTCATATATCAATAGACTGTTTGTTCCTTCACCGCTGTTTTCGGGTCTGGATTTCAAATGAAGCTGCAGTCTGTTGCAATGGTGGCGTCAAGTAGGAAGTATTTGTTGGAGGATGAGATTGAACAAAGTTTGCTAGGGGAACTTACAGCTTCTTATCAGAGTAGTTGTAGTGACGATGATGACTCAAGTGGGACCGATGATTTGACTGTAGTTGAGGTAACTGTTTCAGAATGTAGTGATAGTGAAAGTGACGACGTGCAATGTGCTACTGCATCTAGTGCGCCTACTGCTTCGAGCGCTACATTTATGTGGGAGGACATGACGAACTATGTAGGGCAAAGGGAACAGTTTGTTGATAACTATGGGCCTCAAAATGAAGCCCAAAATAAAACTCATTGTGCTAAAGTGTTCAAAATGTTTTTTGATGACCAACTGGTGAAACTAATAGTGCGCGAAACAAACACTTATGCAGCACAAAAAATACAAGCCAGAAGTTTCATTCCATTGCGTTCCAGAGTGCGGGACTGGAAACCTGTCACTAAAGATGAAATGTATGTTGTGTTAGCACTTTTCATGCTGATGGGAATAATACAGAAGCCCACACTACGTTCATATTTTTTAAAAAATTATATTTTGGCGACTTCAGTCTTTGGTTAAATTATTTCTATGGATCGGTTTGAATCAATCTGCAATTTTATGCATTTCAACAACAATGACCATGTAGGAACATACCAGGGACCATCCAAACTTTTCAAAAT
>Ga0123353_10011631_pt1 | contig 12420 bp, 8 predicted proteins | sample TergutLab28metaG_3_FD_92763 | JGI IMG/M metagenome (GOLD analysis project Ga0123353, IMG submission 92763) | Labiotermes labralis P3 segment gut microbial communities from Petit-Saut dam, French Guiana - Lab288 P3 | ecosystem: Host-associated > Arthropoda: Insects > Digestive system > Gut ... | reverse complement strand
TTTTAACTTTTAATAGTTTAATACTCAGCATTCCTTCTCTTGTCATGAAATTAGGCTCTATCTTCAGTTTTTATCATCAGAGAAGAGCATCGAAGATCGTGATTCATCACCCGTCAACAGGGATCTACACACCACGTGTTCATCTTACTCACCTGAGCAACTCCAATAACGTCACCATTGAAGTCCTTAATGGGCATACAAAGCAGAGTCTGCGTCTTGTACCCTGTTCGAGCGTCAATGTCATGGTTAAACCGATTATCCTGCAGACAAATGACACAACCAAAATTAGCACCAGATATTCTTAAAATAGTGCCCAGCTCCCATCACCGAACACCGTCGCCGAACATGTAACCGCATTTCGATGCCGGAGAAAATACAAGCACATTAAGACCGCTCCGATTAATCGCTATTGAAAGGACGGACGCCTTTTTTCTTTGTAATGACGTTTCCTTTGAAAGCTTTGTCCACAAGGACCAGGGCAAAGAGAGGATTAATTAGAAATTGCTTCATGTTACACTGATGTCGCATGAGGGTACGTTGGATAGTGTAATTGGGTTATGGTAATTCCTTCAACACTTCACAACAGCCGCGACAAACTAATCTATGCTGCGTCCCCTATGACACGTCATTGGGGCTACCCTCTTTGGTGGGTCAGAACATCCTGCAGGCCTGTAAACATACTTCAGTGTCACATGTACTGACCAACAAGGGACCCATGGAATTGTGTGACAGGAAGTAAAGGACTTTACAGACACGGAAAGATGACAAACAGGACAAACGTTTAGTAAGGTCAGGAACATGAAGTATTGTGCATATGTGTTGTTGTTGTTGTTGTTGAGATGTACACAATACTATTAGTGTAGGAACCATTGTGAGGCCTGAATACAATACATGAAGGTTTAGTTTTACCATTTTACTGTACTATTCCACTGTTTAAATCTTAAGTAAGAATTTTATCAAGGTTTAATGTGAACGAATGGAATCCCATTGAGTAATATTTTTACTGTACCTTAAATGTTGTTCTTAGTTGGCCTGAAGATGGCCGGTCACGGCCCAAACATGTAGCCAAATATCACCTAATTGTAATTATTGCATCTTGTTTTATGTGTGTTGCGTATTGACGGTGCATAATATATTATACAGATTTAATCTCCATTTGTTTCCTTCAAATTCCTTCAGAAGGTTTACAGATTCCTTCTGACGACTGTGATTTCAAGTTTCCATCTTCCCCTTCCAGATAATGCTCAGCGAATTAACTGTCATCGACTCAGGCTTTGTTATTCACCGCACATTCTAACTTACTTGGTACGAGAATCATGCCTGTGACGTCAAGTGATGTGATGTATATAGAACGATCACTCTGCGTTACTAATACGATGTCCCTAGAGGCAATATAAACCACGGTACAGTGTCTCCAGCTGATTGATAACGACACGCGACCTTATTGTCTGTACCATGTCGTAAGGCACCTTCTGAATATAACGTGACAGTTCCGATGAAATGTCTGACGCACACAGATGGTTACTGGGGACGCTGATAGCGATGTTTTCATTGGATTCTGGCACAATTGCTCAGACGTTTCCTCATGCGATGAATTAATCAAAATATATGCTGTAATAAGTGACTGACTAACGGACTCCATTGCAGAGTCCTTCCTGAGAAGCTAACAGGTCCTCACCTAAACAAGATTTTCCCTGCATTTTAAGGAGCCCGGTTCATTACATCATCAACAAGAGCCCTCCACCTGTCCTTATTTTGAGTCAGATCAATCCAGTCCATGTGTCCCCATCCCACTTCTTAAGGATATATTTTTATATTATCCTCTCATCTACGCTTGGGTGTTCCACGCGACCGCAATAACTAGGAGCCGGATATTATATTCCCCGAAGTCTACTTACCATTTTACGCACAAAATGCCTATCTGGACGTTAATGACTTGTCACCTATGCTGTCCCTGTACATGCCAGGAAAGCAAAGAGGGAAAGCTCCACTCATTCCTAATCTCGGCACTGGATGGAGGTGAGTGGTCAACCTCAGGCACTTCCCGCTTTACCCCCGGGGAAAGAACTCCCGCTATCCACTAACAGGAAGCTGGGTGGACCCCAGAGCCAATGTGGACAGTAGAGAGAAAAGGGAAATATCTTGACCTGGATTCGAACCCTACATTACTCTCAGTCTATTTAGGCCAACCACTGCACGTAAGACAATTTAGAATCCGAAAATTGGGGATTCTTTTTCGTGCAAGGAAACCACCTCCCTTCACGTAAACTGCAAATTTCTGATGATTTCCCTCATTATTTATAAAATACTTCTCATACAGGTTGCATGACTTCAATAACAAACCATGCCCGTCACGTTAACTGCAAACGTCTAAACAACAGGTCAATGTCTTCGCAAAATGCAGCTGAAATATCGTCTTTAAATACTCCGCTTACCAACCATCTCCTTCTACATAAACTGAAATCTCCCGATAATAGGTCAATATTTTCGAAGTGCGTTGTAAAATTATAAATTGAACATATGCACAAAGGTTTGACGAAATCTGTCAAACAAACAGTATGGTGCTGTAATGAGAGAGAAACACAGACCCTGCATACAAAAGCACTACCTCCGGGGCTACTGTAATATCTGAACAATGGCCTGAACAGTTTATCGGCAAGCAGAAGCACGCTATGTTTATATTGATGTTGGGAACAGTCTGATGAGCATCCAGTGTCCGATAACGCCAAATAATTATAACGATATTAATCGTAATCCCATAGTAACTAGATTACTTTGTTACGTCGCTAACCGGTTTTTCCAGTAACGCCATATGTCAACTGATGTTAACGCATGATGACAAATTAAAGCGCCATTCACAGCAACGCGTTTTCAATTTCTCCTGTGCCTGTCACACTGTTGTATAACTGCAGTATCAGGATGAACTGAAATTAGCAGGTCTAGTCTGTGTTCTGTAGTTCGAAAGACAGAGAACGCTGTAGTTCCAAATATACACATACTTCTGCAAGGTGTACTCGGGTAAGCTACAAGGAAAGGAATTTGACGTTCAGGTGACCGCGCATCGTGATACAATCATATAATAAAACCAACTAGATGCACTAATTTCTCAAATTTATTTTTGGAATACAACTCTACATGTTTCGGACAGTTCCTATGTCCATCATCAGGAGTTTTTCATTGTACACACAGCAATGGTATATGTCATACTGGTTTGCTGACAGTTTGCGAGCATGATCAGGACGGATGACATATATCATTGTTGTGTGTACAGTGAAAAACTGCTGATGATGGACAGAGGAACTGTCCGAAACATGTAGAGTTTTATTCCAAAAATTGAGAAATTAGTGCATCCAATTGGTTTTATTATACGAAGGAAAGGAATATTTGTCAATTGCATTACTGTTTACTGCATTACTTTATCCCAAAGATGATTGATCAGAGTTTCATTATCGAGAACCCGAATTAGTTTTTAGAGCTGAATGTGAGTAATTAAGCTTCAATTAAGTACTCAATAACGACTCCATCAATCATTATAAATCAAAGAAGGCCTAAGGAAACAGCGCCTGAATATTATGTTAACCCTGTTACATGGTGGGACCGTTCCTCACGTGTGTGTGTGTGTATGTGTGTGTGTGTGTGTGTACGTGTGTGCGTGTATGTATGTACGTGTGTGTGTGTGTGTGTGTGTGTGGTATGGTAGTAAACGCATCATGGAATGTGTTTCAGTTTCAGTGTTTTTCTGCCCCCCCCCACCCCCCAAAAAAAGGAGAGAGGGACGTTCGGATTAGCTAGGAAAAGCAACAGGAAAGAAGAGTTAATTATTCAATCTAAAACCAATACCCCACAGTGACGTACAAGTGTTGAACATCAGCACTTCTATATAACTCGCTACACAGAACTATTAGAAATGTGGCTCAAAGTAAATATCAGTTTGCTCAAATTCATCTTTAGTTACCTAAATAATAACGCCAGAAAAAACACAATAGTTAACAAATAAAAATAAAAACCGTTGGCACAACTAACTCTGGTACTTTTATTGTAGCAAAGTGTCTCGACCGTACAGTGCCATCTTCAGGCTAGCATTCAGTGACACAAAGAAAGACATAAAACTGCTCCGAAGATGACCCTTTAGCGTCGAAACATGTTTCTACAATAAAAGAACCAGAGTTAGTTGCGTTAACGGGGTTCACTTTATTTATTCACTCATATCGCGAGAACACAACGGAATGTACAACTTTAACACTGTTATTGCTAGTAAAGCCAACAACAGCTATAAATATAAGAACACTAAAAACAAAATAATTAATTACGATGCTAGCTAACGCAATTTTATATCTTTCTTTTTAAGTGTCACTGAATGTTAGCCTTAAGATGACCTTTTAAGGTCGAAGCACGTTGCTAGAATAAAAGTGCCTGAGTTCATTTGATGTATGTTTGTCCGTGCATAGTTGTATAAGCATAGAAAAGAAAACCAACTAGATGCCATTGAATGGTTTATCGTAATTGCAATAAACCATTCAGTAGCATCTAGTTGGTTTTCTTTTCTACGCTTATGCCTGAGTTAGTTTTGTCAACGGTTTCTATTTATTAAGTAATCTCAACAGAGCACAGAGAGATGCGTGACATTAAAACAGTTGATCACAACCGTTTTTAGCCGTACCTGTTAATGTAACAAATGTGATGCCACATGTTTCGGCTTTCTTCATGAAGCCTGAAGTCGAAATATGTAGCAGCACATTTTTAGACATCCCAATGTATCAAATTCTTTATTTTTCCGACTAATGCACACAAATTATATTAAATAATTATCAAAACATTTAAAATGATAAAAGTTGCTCCAACATGTTTCGGTTTACATAAACCATCATCAGGGAGCTACATGACACTGAAAACAACTATAACGACATGTATACTGGAACCAGAAATGAAATTTTAGCAAAGCACAGACTGTAACTCCCTGATTATGGTTTATGTAAGCCGAAACATGTTGAAGCAACTTTTATAATTCCAAATGTTTTAATAATTATTTAATATAATTTGTGTGCATTAGTTGAAAAAAAAATTTGATATTATCAATGCACGGTGCAACAATGAAGATTATCTCAGTGTATGTCTAATACAGTTGTGATGGACGGTCTACCGTTTCATCTGCCTCTTCACTCAAGGTAACAGAAGCACTGTGCTGTTTTTGCTGTTGATGTCTGTTAAGATCGCGGTGATCAGAGTATAACCACGACATAACTGTACTCCTCAGAAATGTAAGGTATTACAACCTTTAAAGCCCAGTGGTTGCTGTGTGGACCACCATGTTTAACTTTAAGGAACTCCGCTTCTTCCCCCAACAGTGTATTTGTGTGTTCAGCCTGATCCTCAGAACAAAGAGCGATTAAGTTCCTCTACGGTATTAACCGACTAGTTTTCACGCATAACGGGAACCACGATTGTTTACTGTGAGGGATGAACTGGATTTTTGTACAATATACAACTGAGATTAATTTGTGACGGGGTTAATTGGTGCAACACGTAAGACTGCATAACTGATTATCCTAGTAGATTTATATGAACAATTGTAACTTATCTAATACACAATTAACAGTATCGAGGGTAAAGCTACCTAAAAGGAGAAGAAAAATGTATTTTATATTCAACACTTATATTAATATAATTGCCAACATGTAGCGATTAATTTATTTAATATAAGCAGTTGTATTATTGTAACATAAAAATATAATTATCTATTAGATGAAAAAGTGTCATTAAATCGAATTAATGATACTTTTTCATCTGATATGTATAAATATTTCTGGGTTATTACAATGTGGAGGATAATTTTTTACCGACGTTTCGGAGGAATATGCTGCCTCCGTCCGTAGGGTGGACGAATTTCGTTCAGATGGACAAAAAGTTGGAACTAACTTCTCTTCTTCAACGCTGTAACAAGCCAGACCACTATTTCAGCTACATCCGCTGTGATAGACTGAACTCTTAAACACTGCAGTAACCCGAACTACTGGGGATCTAATCCGAAATTTGGACCCCCACAAACGCCACTGAACTGTCTGCTCTCATCCTCACAACTTATCCACGAAGATTTAGTACAACGTTATCGCCCCATCTACTCGTGGTCTTCAAAGCGCACGTTTTCCAACAGGCTTCCTCACCTGTTGTTTTATGGGTCTCTCCAGCACCGTCGCCTGCCCAGCCCATCGCACCTTTCTTGACTTCCCTGTCTATTACAAATTTCCTCAACATGTGACCCCTTTCTTGTTCCGGTTATTTTTCCAGTGCTATGCTTTCAAACACTTTCACGCCCACATAAAATAAATGACAAAAATGGTGTTTGTTTGCAGACCAATAAATAACCCACATATCGAAAAGCAAATATAGTGCGTTACTGCTGTCGTTTAAAGCGCAGGAAGAGCTCCGGCCGCTTTAGCCCAGGTACATCTGGACAAAAATAAGCCTGGGTATTTATGCCAGGAAAGCGATTAGGCTACTACCGGCTATACGTAACAAGAATCGTGGTTCGATTCCCGGTAGGAACAAGACAGTTATTTCTTCTCCATCCCTGCACCCCACTTAATGGACGTCGGCGACTGTTTCCTCGTAGGTAAAGCGGCTAGGGTGAAGCTGACCACTCACCTACATTCAAGTGTTGAGGAAAGAAATGGGTGGCGCTATACCTCATCTCCCCCATATGCCCTCACTGGAACTTGACCTTTGTCCCATAAAACTGGATGGGCAACTGGGGGTTACACAGAGTCTCTACCTTAAGGCAATCGAATTCTGATGGCCTGTAAACTGCACTGTAATGGGAATGAGTGGCTACCCAGTCCTACCACTCATACTCCAATGAATTTCATACCGTAACTTTCCGAAAAATATGTCCATGCAGTAACACAGTGAGGTGACCAACAACCGGCCAGGACACAATTATTCTCACTCAGGCATTTCGTGCTATTCCTCAGCACAAGTAAATGCCGGCCATGACCGCTTGCTTTTCAACTAATTATCCACCAGTCATACAATCATTCTACGCTACTGGTATACAGTGCTGCTGACAGCATCGTTTAATAAGCCACAAATGAGTTACATATATATCGCAACTCTGTCAAGATAAATACATTACTGAACATCCCAAAGACTCAGCGTACAGCTTGTAACAAATTTCAGTGCCAGGTTTCAACTAGACACCTCACAATGCTTAACGTTCAGAATGTTAAAAAAAAGAAATGGGTCAGCTTACACGAGCTTCTATTTTTCTTTTACCATTAAGAGGGGAGTCTACGTCAGGCCCTAGATGTGGTGTATAGCCTCTTCCTTTCTACGGGCAGCACACGTGTAACTGACAGTGATGAATCTGGTCTTACTATTCTCACACTTCCGATCCGCCATCAAGACATAAATTCACGGTTAGATGGTAGGCTAACAGCCTAGTTCCTGCCAGCACAGTCATTAGCGTGGTTGATGGTGACCATAACTATAATGATCCTGACGATGATGGTCAATAAACTAACGAAGCAGTAACTGGTGACTGGAATCAATCTCCTGCATGTGTAGACACACTGAACTGCGTGTTCTGAGGACTTCCGGCAAAACGGGCGCGTCAATGAATTTCTCCATCACAACACATCCATGCACGCGAGCGTAACATCGTAACTCGAATGAAGAGACACTCACTCATTTACATGACAGCCCCTCTCGGTCAAGTACACAGTGTCAACACTGTAGCAGAGCGAGTAGAGGGAACCACTGAAAAGAACAGCTGGGCACTTACACGTTCGTATTCATGTGCTAACAACAAAGGCGTGACTTATGTAAACGGTACATTTAAAGACACGTGATGATGGAAAGGTGTGAACTTATCCCTGCACATATGCACAAATATTAAGAAATACATACGAACACGTAGGAAACATCATGGTGAAGCTATAAGCATTCACAATATAGAACCTGGATAGAGATTAGTGGTCACTGTCATCAAAGGACAGTTTGCACTTTCCAAGGAAAGTGTACTGTGAATGATGCAGGGTGCACAACGGGGCAGTAACGTGGTAAGAAAGTCAGTCAGATAACGAAACCTGACATTTCAGACAAGAATATTATACCTCCATTTGCACGAATAGGAAACGAAGAATCAATGCAGGAAGTGGCTGGCAATAAAAAACAAAAAGCCAATGTCAATAAAAATCCAACCAGATGCAACAGTATGCAGATATTTATTCACTGCAAAGTCACTCTACATGTTTCGGGTGTCACCGCACCCATCATCAGCAGTACTAAAAACTGTAACCGCAGCCTCCGGTACAGGTCATAATACTGGTACAGCTGCTTCCCTCCAACGTGGCCTGATCGGGACTGGTTTTATTAACACTGAATTATGATGCACGGAACCATGAGCTTAAAAAACAAAAAGCCACTAACACTTTCCAATGCCTTCTGCCTCCGATGTAAATACCTGAGGATCAAGTAGCCTACAGTCATGTCGCATGTGGAATATTATTTGGACCATACACATTCCAAATACAAGAAATTGTATCCAAACCGCCAGATACATTTTCAGAAAGTATTTCTGTTTTAAAGTAGCAAATGAACTGATATCAGTAAGCACAGTACTTCCTGTAGCCCGTTACGGAACCACAGTTCATTAACATCTTCACAAAGACCCAGTCACAGGGGCATTCCCAATACGTAGAGAAATAAGTAAACAAATTTGTCTAATTTTTTTTTCAGTAATACGTTAATACATCTTTCCAAGCTAAATTAAATAAACGAGAAAATTATTTGTATCTGATTCTAGAACTCTGGCGTATGTTTAATTTCTTACATTATATGCAAAAATGCACAAAATCAACCCTCTCCTTCTACGCCTTTGAGAGCGGCAACTTCTCTAGCAGAAATGTTATGAGGGAAGTCTGCTACTCAGGCACAACGAGAACACATGCATAATAAACTACAAACTTAGCACAGAAACATAATTCATTCGAGAGTCGTTCCATTCTTCAATCCTTTCGGAGCTATTTAGTTACGGCGTATAATGCATTATATTCGAAGTGTGCATAAATGTCAAACAACATTCGGTAAACAATTAGGCAAAGCATATACACTGATATGTACCAACAACGTACCTGGGAACGAAAATATGTCGTTGTGGATCGCAGTTTAAAATTCTAACACATTCATGTTCAATTTCCGTACACTTTTACATGATAGGCATATTTAAAGGATTATGACGAATGAAATCAGTCGCATAAAGTGAGCATATAATAAAAAGCAACGGTAAAGCAATCCCTGTGCAGGCCTTTTACAGTCCCGTGCAGTTCCAGAAGGTTGAGGCTCCCATATTTCTAGAAAATCGGCACATGAATGTGGAAGGTTGTCAGACTTACGCACCGGCCGCCTTTACCCACCAGGAAATATTCCTGATACTCATTTCTGTCAGAGGCCGAGTCGACAATATCTAGAATCGAACCCGCGACCTTCCGGCTTGCTACGAAGTGCCTCAACCAATTGCGCCACCCCCTGCCCCCCCCCGCATGAACACACTCATATTTACCATACGGACCAAGAGACGGTACGGTTTGTTATATGCAACGTACATAATAAGATTACGAATAGTATGTTAGAAGTGTACCGTACCTTCATGAACCAGAAGCTAGTTAACTTCATTCGTGATAAGACAGTTATCTTCAATCAGGAAATTCTATGGCAGGCTTATTGGCTTCTTTCAGAAGAAAGACTTGAGAATACAGGCTACACGCTGCTGAACGAGAGAAAGAAGAAAACAGGGAAGTTATTTGTTAAACATATACATCTCATGGTATGTGTTGGGTAGGTAGGTATTGAGGTTTCGAACGACCATAGGACCTCTGTCTTGAAGACCAGACAGCCCAAGTCTACTACCACTACACCCTGAATATGAAGGAATCTTTCGAAACGTCGATGTATATTCAACAACGAAGGTTAACATTCCAGAAGACTTGAATATTCATCAACGCCATTGCGAGAACCTCACACATCGCCGTTCGGTTTGTCCGTTCTCCTGTCTGCTTTTAAAGAGAAGTGGACGCAGTAAGGCAGAAAACAGTTTGGAAAATAACGATCTGTGTAACTTTCCACTTTTGTCTCCGTGTGTGTGTGTGTGTGTGTTTCTGAGAGACAGACAGAGAGAGAGAGAGAGAGAGACAGACAGAGGTTTCATTTAACGACGCTGTCAGCGAATAAGATCACAGCTTCAGCAGTGACCGACTGAAATATGAATAGAGTCATGACGGAAACACAGTGACAAGGGAAAGCCTAAAAACTCACTGGAATAAAATCGGTTTCAGTACCACTCTGTCGACCACAAATCCCGTCATGGCACGGAATGAACAATACATACATACACAAACGTTACTCCGTCGCGGTTAAAACTTCTCTGCGGCGCATTATGTTCAGTTCAAATACTGTACTTCAGCTCTTGGTTATGCTGATGTCAATGATTTCGCCTACGCATTCAGACGCCACGGACGAGCGTAAGTGCTCACACAGAAATAGAGATGTTTCAGAGGCAGATGGCATATAATATGGTGGTAAACACTGCTAGGCGAGCGACAGATAAACCAATTCCAGGAAAGGTATACTGGGACTTCAGCAACCAAGGCCTTAGACTGAGGGGTCACCTTCATGTTCCACATGCTTTAAGCTAGTGAAGGTCCCTCAGGATCTTACCTATCGTACAGACACCTACTGGGGCACCACCAGCTCTTCTGTGCCGAAACGGAACCCCTGTGTCTGGGCATTTAGTCAGAATGAAGACTCAATGTCCATATTCAATGCGAGGTACTGACACACCGTAACGATTGAACCCTTTAAAGTGGTAACCATATGTACCACCTATTTTAACATTAAAAACGGGCAGTATGACGTATCCGCTACGCTGTAGATTTGTACTGGAGATGTGCCGGGTTCGAAGAGCTGCCAGGACACCAGCTATCATGTCAGTGTTTTCGCTGTTTTCCTCTGTCACTCAAGCTAAATGTCGGGAGAGTACCTAAATTACGTAACAGCCGCTTCCTTTCACATCCCATCAAATTCATCATTCATCAGTCATCCTACCATCGATAGTATGAAACCTGGGACTGTGGTACCTTCATAAAATAAGCAATAAGGACATTTAAAACTCTCAAATTTTACCCACTGAGTAAGAGCTGGCTACTGAAAATCTAAAAAGTCACAAATCAACAGGTACTAATCAAATCCCGGCAGAAATGATTAAGACAGGGGGTAGAACAATTCGCTATGAGATCCACAAACTTATTATTTCTTTTTGGAATAAGGAGGAATTGCCCGAGGAGTGGAAGGAGTCCATTATCGTAGTATTTATAAGCAGTGCGATAAAACAGAGATTATAGTAATTATAGAGGCATATAACTTTCGTCAACTACATACAAAATGTTATGCAACATCCTGCAGTCACTGTTAACTCCATATGCAGAGGAAATTATTGGGAATCATCAATGTGGATTTCGACGCCACAGATCAACTACTGATCATATATTCTGCATTCTTCAAATACTTGAGAAAAAATTGGAATACAACGAAGCAGTGCATCAGTTCTTTATAGACTTCAAGAAGGCTTATGATTCAGTTAGGAGGGAGATCTAATATGATATTCTCATTGACTCTGGTATCCCCAGGAAACTAGCAAAGCTAATAAAAATGTGTCTGAATGAAATGAAGAGCAGAGTCTGGGTAGGCAATAATTTGTCTGACATGTTTCCTGTTAGGAATGGTTTGAAACGAATACTTTATCTCCATTTCTTTTCAGCTTTGCTTTAGAGTATGACATTAGAATGATTCAGGTAAAACAGGAGGGCTTGAAATTAAATGGTACACATCAACTTCTGGTTTATGCCGATGGTGTTAATATATTGGGAGGATGCATATATACTCTAAAGGAAAATGCAGAAGCTTTGGTGGTGGCTAGTAAGGAGAATGGACTACAAGTAAATGCTGATAAAACTAAGTACATGGTCATGCATGCAGGACGAAATCACAGTATGAAGATTGCTAATAGTTCCTTTGAAGGGATGAAACAGTTCAAATATTTGGGAATAACCTTAACATATCAAAATTCTATTCAGGAAGAAATTAGGAGCAGATTGAAGTCAGGGAATGCTTCCTATAATTCGGTGCAGAATCTTTTGTCTTCCAGTTTACTATCAAAAAATTTAAAGATTAAGATATGCAGAACTATATTCTTGCCTGTTATTTTGTACGGGTGTGAAACTGGGTCGTTCACATGAGGGAGGAAAGTAGGCTGAGGATGTTTGAGAATAGCGTTGAGGATATTATTTGGGCCCAAGAGGGTCGAGGTAACAAGGAAGTGGAGAAAACTACAAAATGAGGAGCTTAATGACCTGTACTCCTCACCCAATA
>Ga0123353_10011630_pt1 | contig 12421 bp, 13 predicted proteins | sample TergutLab28metaG_3_FD_92763 | JGI IMG/M metagenome (GOLD analysis project Ga0123353, IMG submission 92763) | Labiotermes labralis P3 segment gut microbial communities from Petit-Saut dam, French Guiana - Lab288 P3 | ecosystem: Host-associated > Arthropoda: Insects > Digestive system > Gut ... | reverse complement strand
CCCCGCGCGGCATGACCATCTTGTCGTAATGCCCCATAAACAGGAAGTCCGGAAAGTCGCGGCGCAGTTTTGCGAGATCGACGCCCGCCTGACGCTCTAGCGGCAGGATACCCCCCGCGCCGGCGCGCTTGAACCAGGGGATAGTTTCTGAGATATCGCCGTCCGAATCGATGATTACCCGGATGCCGTGCTTCTTGAGGGCGGGCACCTGTAGCCTGTAGTAGGGCAGCAGGAACTCGTCGAACATCGCCTCGGAGAGCATCGGGCCGTTGTTGTAGCTCATGTCCTCCGCGAAGGTCATAAAGTCTGGCGTGAGGATGGAGGTGATCTCCTCGATCACGCGCAGGTTGAACGCGGCGATGTCCTCGTTGATGCGGTGCATCAGCTCCGGCTCGTCGTAGAACGCGTAGAGGTGCGGCTCGATCCCAAGCAGCGTCCTCGGCCCCCAGAACGGCCCGTTCAGCGTGATCCACACGATCGCCTCGCCCCGATCCTGATAGGTTGCGAACGTCTCGAGGACCTCCCGATTTACCGCCTTTGCGGGGTATAGAGTCGGCTTGATTTGCTCGTATTCCGCGATGGTGGTGCAAAGCGGCGCGCCGTGATAGGCGGGATGCGGGGTTTGCGCCGTTTGAAACCCGTACCACATTTGCAAATGCAAATCCATCCCGAATTGCAGGAGCAGCGACTGGCTCTCGGTGAGCGGCGGTTGGACCTCGATTTTGAGCCCCTCGCCCTTCCAGCGGTCCACCGTCTGATCCCACCAGGGCGCAAATTCGTAGAGAAACGCGCGATCGGGTTTTTCAAAATTCATGATCCGGTGGAAGCGTTCGCGGGTTGTCATGGTAAACCCCTGCCTTTGCATACATTTTCATTTAGTATACCATTGCGCGGCGCGCGCGTAAAGGCTATAATATGCACAAACAATTTTAGGAGGAATGGCGAATGAAAAAGGTACTGGCCCTGGTTCTGGCACTTCTGATGGCTTTGAGCGCGACGGCGTTCGCATCGGGGAACTTTTCCGACGAGATGAAGATCCCCTACGCGGTAGACTTGTCCGAGGAGGACGGCGCCGATTCGGTGGAGCGAATGGGCGACCACCCCGACTCCCCCTACTTCAAGCATCCCGACTTTTACAACATGACCTCGACCGATACGTTGACCATCCTCACCAATTTCAAGACGTATCAGCAGACTTCCGAATGGTCCTGCGGGGTGGCCGCGGCGCTGATGGTGCTGGAATACTACGGCATGCTGGGCGATTACAACGAGGAGACGCTCGCGGCCTTGCGCGGCGAGGGGCTCACATCAAAGCGCAGCGGATCGACGCCCGGTTCCACCAGCCTGTTGCAGATGATCGATATCTTCGAGGGAGTGGGCGGGTTTGAGCTGCTCTCAACGTTCGATTTCGAGGATATCGAGGAGGCGTTTACGCTTGACACCATTCAAGGATACCTGAATGACGGCATCCCGATCATGATCGGCTGGAACGACTGGGGCGGCCACTGGCAGGTCATCATCGGCTATGACAACATGGGCACCGAGATCGAGCAGGACGACGTGATCATCGTCGCCGATCCGTACGACACCACCGACCACAACCAGGACGGCTACGTGATCATCCCCGCAGAGCGCTTCATCTACAACTTTACGTTCTATGACTTCTTCGATGAGGACGCCGGGGACGGGAACTTCATGCAGTTTTTAGTCGCGGTTCCGGTTGAACAGTAAGGAAATTTGAGCAGCGGGCGGCTCGGCAGGGCCGCCCGTTTATCGACGAAAACCCAATATGAATACAGAGGAGAATACGCATGGAAGAGATACGCATCCGCAAGATCACTTTCGGTTCCTTCGTAAAACTCTTGCTCACGGCGGGCCTCGCGTTCGGGGTGTTTGTGGGTGTCATCATACTCATCATCGGGCTATGCGGAGGCAACGTGTCCGCCAATATCGGCGATTTCCGGGTGGAGGGGGTTTGGGGCGGCATACTGGGGCTCTTCCTAGCGCCCGTCCTCGCCGCTATTTCCTATACGCTCTCGGCGGCGCTCCTGTATTGGCCCTTCCGGCTGGTGCTCAAACTGATCCGGGGTATTAAGCTGAAAGTAAAAGTTTCCTGAGCGGTTTTACTTGTCTTTCCCCGCCGCCGCACATAATGCCGCCGCGAAAAATCCGATCACCGCGCCCACAAACAGCCCCGCGATAAATAACCACATCGCGATCCCTCCTCCACAGTCCCCATAGAAAGTTCCCATTAGGATGATATTCCACATATCGCCCCGTTATGATGCGCGCGCGGCAGTACTGCATTCGAACCGAAAGAACCACAAAATATCGCATAAACCCCGGAGGTTTGGGGGCCACGCCCCCCATTTTCAATCGTGCCGGCGGCGTGTACGCCGGTGCGGGCGGTAAATCGGAGGCTCCCACAGGCCGGAGATTTACACACCCGACCCGGCATCGCCCGGAAAATCCGCAGATTTTCAGATGCCGTCCCCGTAGCCAGGCCATCAAAATGTGTCCGGCCATTTTGATGGTAAGCGCTGTGCGCGTTTGTAACCGAAACTCCGCTTGACATTGATGCATAACACCCTTACAATTATTTAGTGATACTGGACAAGCTCGCGCCAAATGGCGCATCGTATCTGCAGAATGACAGAAATGTAATAGGAAGGGAGAGGTTTTTGCTTGCCACCTGCAATCATAGCGATAATATCCGCGTTGATTGCGTTGGTAGCTGGCCTGGCGGCCGGCTATTTGTATCGGCAGAATGTCATGGAGAAGAAGATCGGTCGCGATGAGCAATCGGTCAAGACCATGCTCGCGGAGGAAACCAGAAAGGCTGAGGATAAGAAAAAGGAACTGCTTCTGGAGGCAAAGGAAGAGATCCTTCGACAGAAATCCGAGTCTGACAAAGAAATTCGTGATCGCCGAAGCGAAGTGACCAGGCTTGAACGCCGGGTCACCCAGCGTGAAGAGACGCTTGACAAGAAGTACGACAACCTCGAGACGCGCGAGGAGAGCCTCAACGCCAAGTACAAGGACGCCGAGCGCCTGGAAGAGGAAGCCCGGGAAGCGCTCGGGAAGCAGCAACTGGAACTGGAGCGCATTTCCAATCTGACGATGGAGGACGCGCGGCAGATACTCATCGACCGCATACAGAAGGAAGCGTATCACGACGCGGCGGTGATCGTTCGGGATATCGAATCCCGCGCGAAGGAGGACGGTGACAAGCGCGCGCGCAACATCGTGGCGCTGGCGATTCAAAAGGTCGCGGCCGACCACGTGGCTGAAACCACCGTCTCGGTCGTCGCGCTCCCCAACGACGACATGAAGGGCCGCATCATCGGCCGCGAGGGCCGCAACATCCGCACCCTCGAGACGGCGACCGGCGTAGATCTCATCATCGACGATACCCCCGAGGCGGTCATCATCTCCGGATTCGACCCGGTGCGCCGCGAGGTCGCCCGCATCGCGCTCGAGAAGTTGATCATGGACGGCCGCATCCACCCCGCCCGTATCGAGGAGATGGTGGAAAAGGCGCGCAAGGACGTGGACAACCAGATCCGCGAGGCCGGCGAGCAGGCGGTCTTCGAGACCAACCTCCACGGCATACACCCGGAGATCGTCAAGATCCTCGGCCGCATGAAGTACCGCACCAGCTACGGCCAGAATGTGCTCAAGCACTCGATCGAGGTGTCGCACCTCGCCGGCATCATGGCGGCGGAGCTGGGCGCGGACGTCGCGCTCGCCAAGCGCGCGGGGCTGCTTCACGACCTTGGCAAGGCGATCGACCACGAGGTGGAAGGCACGCACACCGCGATCGGCGCGGACATCGCGCGGCGCTTCCACGAGACCGAGGCGGTCATCCACTGCATCCTCGCGCACCACAACGACGTGGAGCCCACCACCGTCGAGGCGGTGCTGGTGCAGGCGGCGGACGCGATCTCGGCGTCAAGGCCGGGCGCGCGGCGTGAGTCGCTTGAGAACTACATCAAGCGACTGGACAAGTTAGAGGAAATCTCCAACTCCTTCGAAGGCGTCGAGAAATCCTTCGCCATCCAGTCGGGCCGCGAGGTTCGCATCATGGTCAAGCCGGAGGATGTGAACGACGCCGGGACCTTGATCCTCGCCAAGGAGATCGTCAAGCGCATCGAGCGCGAGATGGAGTATCCGGGGCAGATCAAGGTGAACGTGATCCGGGAGACCCGGGCGATCGACTTCGCGAAATAGCGAAAGGGATTTGAGGCGGAGGGGCGGGTGCGTCCCTCCGCTTTTTGTGTGGATGGTGCGATCGGCGCGGCGAGGGCAAACCCCCGCCGCCTGCGGGTGGGAGGACAAACCCCCGGCCTCACGGCCATCCCCTTTCAAAAGGGGGCTGGGGTTGGGTGTTGGGTAGTGGTTTTTGTTTATTCATGTGGAGGTTAAAATGAATCAGGACTTACGCATACCTTTTGAGCATTTAGGACGAACGGGGATCGCCAAGTTCATTTACCGGCAAAATTCCGGTTCCGCTGGATCGGGGTTAGAAACAATTCCAGGAATCAATTTCGCATTTGATTTGGATTTGTGTATGTTGTACCCTACCCTATACGCAACAGTCGATGAATATGAAGGCACAGGAATACGTTGTTCCATGGCATGGCTGCAACTGATTATCTCAAGGCATTGGATGCGCGGAGAAGAACATCCGCGAACCGGCGTTGGCGTCGATATGGCGGATGATTTCAAGAAACTTGGCGTTCCTTTTTACTCGTATGGAAGCAATCCCTCGCTCTACGATTGCCCGTGCTATAATCTGAGTGATTCCGAAGAAAAACTCGAGTTTATCGCCGAGACTTATCTCGTCACGCATCCCGGCAGGTGGAATAACAACACAGTATCGTTCTTGGCGGGTGCCCGCTGGGGCTATGAGGAATATGACATAAACAAGACGAGGAACGTGAATATTCTTCCTATCGAAGCGTTGAGTGGAGCAGCTTGGAACAAGCATGTGAGTTTATTAAGAGAACAGTTTGCCACATGGAAATATGGCGAATACACGGAACGAAAGATGAGCGATTCCTCCCATCCTTCTCCATCGCCGCCCAAGTCGAGTATGAAACAATGATACACAACATCAGGAATCTTGTATTAGGTGGAGTATCATGAAAAAACTGATCATGATCACAGGTCCTGCCGGAGTTGGCAAAACGGCTGTTTGCAGGGAATTATTCAAGAACACAGACGGAGCCGCATGGTTGGACGCCGATTGGTGCTGGATGGTGAATCCTTATCCCGGAAAAACTTCTGAACAAAAGAAATATGCGGAAACGGCGTTTGGATATATCTTACGCGGATATTTGGATGATGTGAAAACGAGGGTCATTCTGTTTAGCTGGATTATGCATAGTGATTTTATATTTGATCGGGTAACCAGTCAGCTATCGGAAGAGGCTTACGAATTGATAAAAATCGCCCTGATATGCAGCGATAGGGATGTTTTTATCGATAGGAAGAAAGGGAACGGAAGGAGAGAGGAACAGGTAGCGGAAATGGTTGATATGCAGCGATTCGCTCAACTTAGCAACACAAGTGTCATTGATGTGGCAAACATGACGGTACAACAAACAGCTTCAAGAATACTTGATATGGCTTCCCTTAAGTAGCAGACATTGTGATTGATTGTTGCTAACCGGTGACTCTGCGTTACGAGCGACGAGAGCGGCCGACATCGCTTACGCCCCTTCGGGGCTGTTGGTCGGCCGACGCCGCACCGGATTTTGACTTCTTTTACGTTTGATTGCTATTGCTACTCGCTTGTGTGGTCGCGATTCTTCTGCGGTGCGGCGGGTTACGGGGAAGGGGGAACGTTGGGGCTCTGCCCCAAACCCCGCCCAAGGGACTGAGCCCCTTGGGAATCCCCGCTTCGCTCACGCGAGAATGCCGATATAACTCTATATCCCCAAAACAACCACGCGTGAGCGTCATGGGGAGTTCGGAGGCCGAGCCAAAGCGAGGCTGGAGCGAGCCCGCAGGCGAGCGGAACACCGGGCGCATCCACGGGCGCACGGTGCGGAGTGTCCAGAGGGCGAAGTCCTTTGGCGGGGGTTTGGGGGCAGCGCCCCCAACGTAACTCAAAACGGAGGTATCATTTTCTATGGATCCATCTACTCTCTCCCTCGCCGCCGAAGTCGAGCGCCGGCGCACCTTCGCGATCATCTCGCACCCGGACGCGGGCAAAACCACCCTCACCGAAAAACTCCTGCTCTACGGCGGCGCGATCCGTCAGGCCGGTTCGGTCAAAGCGCGCAAAACCGCGCGCCACGCCACCTCCGATTGGATGGAGATCGAGAAGCAGCGCGGCATCTCGGTCACCTCATCCGCCATGCAGTTCGATTTCGAGGGCTTCCGCATCAACATCCTCGATACCCCCGGCCACCAGGACTTCTCCGAGGACACCTACCGCACCCTCATCGCCGCCGACAGCGCGGTCATGCTGATCGACTGCGCGAACGGGGTGGAGGAGCAGACGGTCAAGCTATTCAAAGTGTGCCGGATGCGCTCGATCCCCATCTTCACGTTCGTCAACAAACTGGACCGCGCCGGGAAGGACCCCTTCGAGCTGATGGAAGAACTCGAGCAGGTGCTCGGCATTCGCTCCTGCCCGGTCAACTGGCCGATCGGGGTACACGGCGACTTCAAAGGCGTCTTCCATCGGGATACCCGGTGCGTGGAGCTATACAAGGGCGGCGAACACGGCATGCGGCAGGTGGAGGCGGTCACGATCGCCCTCGACGACCCCGCCCTGCCCGGCGCGCTCGGCAAGTCGTACTACGATAAACTGATCGAGGATATCGAACTCTTGGACGTGGCGGGCGATCCGTTTGACCTTCAGATGATCCTCTCCGGGCAACTGACGCCCATGTTCTTCGGCAGCGCGTTCAACAACTTCGGCGTGGAGCCGTTTTTGCACCGTTTTTTGCGCTACACTAAATCGCCCACCCCGCGCCTGTCCGACGAGGGGCTGATCGAACCCACCGACCCCAAATTCACCGGGTTCATCTTCAAGATTCAAGCCAACATGAACCCGGCGCACCGCGACCGGCTGGCGTTCCTGCGCGTATGCTCCGGCGTGTTTGAGAAGGGCATGTCGGCATGGCTGTCGGGTACCAACTCCACCATCCGATTGGCGCAGCCGCAGCAGTTCATGGCGCAGGAACACGAAAAGGTAGACACTGCCTACCCGGGCGACATCATCGGCCTTTTCGATCCGGGCATCTTCCGGCTGGGCGACACGCTGTGCTCGGGCGATCCTATCCGCTACGCCGGTATCCCCCTATTCGCGCCGGAATTTTTCTGCCGCGTGAGCCCGATTGACAGCATGAAGCGCAAGCAATTCCTCAAGGGAATCGCCCAACTCTCGCAGGAGGGTGCGATCCAGACGTTTAAGCGCCTGGGCATCGGCCGGGAGGAGATGATCGCCGGGGTAGTGGGCGTTTTGCAAATGGACGTGCTCGAATACCGGCTTAAGGCCGAGTACGGGGTGGACATCACCCGCGAGCCGCTGCCATTCCGCTTCGTCCGCTGGGTGCAATCGACGCCCAAGGCGATGGATAAGCTGCGGCTGACCTCCACTTCCGCCATTGCGATCGACCGGTCGGGGCGGGATGTGATTCTGTTTGAGAATGATTGGAGTATAAGGCTCGCGGGGGAGAACAATCCGGGGTTGGTATTGCAGGAGACGGCGGACCGGTTGGAGGCGGATGTGTTGGTGTAGGCGGGACCGCATATCGATGAAAACGCACCGCGTTCATTAATGCGGTGCGTTTTAACATTCAGATCATCTTGTTGAAGTATTCCTGTGTGACTTGCAGTTGTCGCTTGAGGATTGCCTGCCACAAATGATAATGAATCTCACCTGATCCCTTCGAGACTTTGGTGCGCTTGACCGTTCCGTCATCGAGCGTCTTTTGATAGAAGTAATGGTCGGTATCCCTATACAGCGTCCAACCGTCGCGCTCGCAGAAGCGCCTTAATTCGCTCCATCGCGGCATGAGATCATCTCTCCGATCTTCTTCTGATCACCCGTGATGAGCACTTTTAAGACATAGGGCAGGTGCCCCTTGCGGTTGGGAGACGTGCTCCAAGTGGCAAAGTGTTCGTAGTAATCCATGGCGTACTCCATCAGGTCATTCGCGAGAGCGGCGACCGCTTCCGGCTCGGTCGGCGCGCTGACGCCCAAATCAATCTGATCGAGCGACAATGTGACAGAGCCATCGGCCTCAAAAAAACGTTCGGCGGTAAAATCGCAGTTCTCCACCAACGCTTCTAAAAAGTCGAGGCTGGCCAGCATCAGGTTGTCGCGCGTGCGCCGGATAAAGACCGGCTTTTCGCGTACCGCCTTATCGACGACGGCACTGAAATCCTTGCGAACGTCGGTTGCGTTCATGGAAATCATATCAATCACCTTCCTTGCACTCCTTTATTATATAATACTACGTACACTATGTCAATAGTGTACGTAGTTTGGCATAGAAATATTCGATTGTAGACGATTCTTCAAAAATTGCGATTCTCGCTCGTTTTTTGCCGTGAAACCACACCATTGCAAGGATCCGCCCCGTATAGTATAATCACATCGTGGCAGGAAGACTACACTAGGGGAGCTACCTCCGCTGGCGGCAGAGGAGGTGATCGTGTGAGCGACTATGAGATGATCATGGTTATCTTTACGATTATCGGACTGTTGATCGCTGTAAACAAGCGAAAAGGCAGAAAGTAAAGCAAACCGCCGTGTAGGTCACAACTACACGGCGGTTTCTCCAAGGTAGTAATACCAGAGAAGGAGCTATCCTTATGGAAGCGACACTTCCTGCCACAATTATACCCCGAAGCGCGACCTGTGTCAACATGGGTCGCGCTTCATTTTGCGTCCATGTTTTCCTGCTTTCCCTTTTGCCTGCTGGCGAGGTACTTCCTTAGAATCAGATTGATGAATTGCGAAAAAGAACGGTCGTCCAGCTCGGCGATCTCTTTGATCTGAGCAACGATGTCCGAGTCTAATGAGATACTTACCTTTTCCTTAAGGGGCCTCATAGTTGTAAATCACCTCATGAAAATAATACTACTTCATCGTGTAAACCATTGACAATTGCTGAATAGTATACTAAAGTAGTAGTATTTCCTTCTAGGTGGCAATTATGCGATGAAATCCCAGACCTGCTGCTTTACCGGACACAGAATCATCCCACAACACGACTATGCCACGCTGCAAACCCGCCTTGAAGCGGAAATCACCCGGCTCATCCATCAGGGCGTTCGCTACTTCGGCGCGGGCGGTGCGCTCGGGTTTGATACGATGGCAGCGATTACCGTCCTTAAAATGAAAGTGCTATATCCATATATCCAGCTTATTCTGGTACTTCCGTGCAGGGATCAGGCGAAGTACTGGAACGGCGAGGATGCACGAACGTACAGCGAAATCTTGTGCCGCGCGGATAAGGCCGCTTGCATATCGGAACAGTATGATAACGATTGCATGTTGAGGCGGAATCGGCATCTGGTCGATCACAGCCAGCACTGCATATGCTATTTTACAGGTCGAAAGGGTGGAACGGCGTACACTGTGGATTACGCCGCGAGAAAAGGCCTGCACATCATAAATCTCGCTGCTACGTTCGATTAACTCAAAAATAACGCCTCCCGCCCCACGCGCGGTTGCGTATCGCCGGGGCGGTTTGGTATACTGTCGGATACGTTTCCCTTATATGAAAGGATGTGCACTCGATGGATTTCAAGGCATACGTCGCGCGGGAGATCGCCTCAGCGCTGGAGGTGGTGTTCGGCGAGCGAAGCCTTTCGACCCTTGAGATCGCCGAAGCCATCGAGATTCCGCCCGAACCGGCGCTCGGGGATTATGCGTTCCCCTGCTTCAAGCTGGCGAAGGCGCTCAGGAAAGCGCCGCCCGCGATTGCCGACGCGCTGGCCGGGGCGATCGACGCGGAGTTCTTGCAAGAGGTGCAATCGGTCAAGGGCTACCTCAATTTTTACATTGACCGGGTGATCTACGCCCGCGAGGTGCTCGGCGAAGTACTCTCCCTCGGCGCGAACTACGGCGGCGGGGACGAGGGCGCGGGCAAGGTAATCTGCATCGATTACTCGGCGGTCAATATCGCCAAGCGCTTCCACTTTGGGCACCTCTCGACCACCATGATCGGCAACGCGCTATACAAGCTCTACTCGTTCCGCGGCTACAAATGCGAGGGGATCAACCACCTCGGCGATTGGGGCATCCAGTTCGGGCAACTCCTCACCGCGTACAAGCGCTGGGGCGATGAGGCGACGGTGGAGAAAAACGGCATCGACGAACTGACCGCGCTCTACGTCCGCTTCAACAGGGAGGCACAGAGCGATGAATCGTTGACCGCCGAATCCCGCGCGTGGTTCAAGAAGATCGAGGACGGCGACCCGGAGGCGTTTGCGATCTTCGAATGGTTCAAGGCCATCACGATGCGCGAGGTGAACAAGACCTACGATCTTCTGGGCGTGACGTTCGATTCCTACGCGGGGGAGAGCTTTTACAGCGACAAGATGGACGCAGTGGTCGATGAACTGCGCGAGAAGGGGTTACTGGTGGAATCGCAGGGCGCGTACATCGTGGACCTGGAGGCGTACGAGATGCCGCCCTGCCTGATCTTGAAGCGCGACGGAGCGACGCTATATGCTACCCGCGACCTCGCTGCCGCTATCTACCGCAAGAAGACCTACGACTTCCACAAATGCCTGTATGTGGTGGCCTATCAACAAGATTTGCATTTCCGGCAGGTGTTCAAGGTGCTGGAGCTGATGGGTTATGAGTGGGCGAAAGATTGCGTGCACGTCAACTTCGGCTGGGTCTCCTTCGAAGGGGAAGGGCTCTCCACCCGGAGCGGTAAGACGGTGTCTTTGGACGAAGTACTCGAGAAGTCGATTGAAAAGGCGCTTGCAGTTATCGAAGAGAAGAGTCCGGGACTCGAGAACAAAGAGGAGATCGCCAAACAAGTAGGCGTCGGCGCAACGGTGTTCTTTGATTTGTACAACAACCGGATTAAGGACATCGACTTCCGGTGGGATCGCGCGCTCAACTTCGACGGGGAGACCGGGCCATACGCCCAGTACACGCACGCGCGCGCCTGCTCGGTGCTGCGCAAGGCGGAATTGCCCCACGGCACAGCGCCCGATTACACCGCGCTCGCGGGCGCGGAGGCGCAGAATGTGGTGCGGTCGCTCTCGCTCTTCCCGTCGGTCGTGCAAGACGCAGTGGAGCGTAACGAGCCGTCGCTCGTAACGCGCTATGTGATTGACTTGTGCCAGATGTTTAACCGCTTCTACTACGAATGCCGGATCCTCGACGACGACATTCGCGCGCGTGCCGCCAAATTGGAATTGACCGCCGCCGCGAGACAGGTGATTGAAACCGGATTGACGCTGATCGGCGTCGCCGCGCCGGAGAGGATGTAATGATGCTCAGCAACGGAACGGATATCTGCAGCTGCCCGAACACCGACTGCAAGCGGAACGGGAAATGCGAGGAATGCCAGAAATACCACGGCGAGCGCAATTCCCTGCCCAAATGCCAACGGAACGCGAAGAAAGCGGAAGCGGCGCAAAAGAAGGATTAAACGTGAAACTGAAGCCGCTCGACGGGGAATTTTCGGTGTGCCTGATACAGTCTCTCGACCAAGTGGATTGGTCGGGAGACTGTGTGTTTCTGTCGAAAACCGATGCGGAGCTATCGCTGGTGTGCGAGTCGGCAAAAATCCCGCCGGACGCCCTCGCGGTGGAGTCCGGATTTCGGGCGTTTCGGGTTGAAGGGGTGCTGGATTTCGCCTTGATCGGCATCATCGCAGAGATTACGAGGCTGCTGGCTGAGGAGAAGATCAGCGTGTTTGCCGTTTCGACGTATCAGACCGATTATTTTCTGGTGAAGGCTGAATGGATGGATCGGGCGCTCGAGGTTTTGAGGGAGCATGGGTATGCGGTGGGGTGAGAGACGCGGGAATATATCTCTCCGTAACCCTGTAGGGGCGATTATCAATCGCCCGTCCCATTGCGCGAAATATGGCGTTGCGATGTTTCGCCGTTCTATGGCCGGTTTGCGTTGAGAGGAATGAGTTGCGGGCGATTGATAATCGCCCCTACGAACATGGGTGTCAACCATCGGATCGACGAACAACGCGGGACGCCGAGGGCGGCGTCCCCTACGATTGAGGTTGATATGTAAGAACCCCTCTCCGTTTTCAAAACGAAGAGGGGTTTGATGTAAATGATAGGAACATCGGGCGCGCGTTCTACGCCCTTATTGCACCGCAAACGTCACCACGACCGTCATCGACACGCCCAGCATGCCCGCCTGGACCTCGGTGCTGCCGCCCGCTTCGGCTTCCGCGACGGAGTCGTTCAT
>Ga0123353_10011629_pt1 | contig 12422 bp, 5 predicted proteins | sample TergutLab28metaG_3_FD_92763 | JGI IMG/M metagenome (GOLD analysis project Ga0123353, IMG submission 92763) | Labiotermes labralis P3 segment gut microbial communities from Petit-Saut dam, French Guiana - Lab288 P3 | ecosystem: Host-associated > Arthropoda: Insects > Digestive system > Gut ... | reverse complement strand
ACCCTGTATATTACCGTCCTCAGTAATTTCACAACGGAATGTCTAAAATAAAATTTACTCCTGCTTTGTGCTGACGATTCTTTCTCATACAGCTCAGTGCAGTGTCGTAACGGCTTATTTTTTGACAAGTTACAACAGTTTGATGTTCAACAGTAATCCGAGTTTGATGTGATCCATATTTGACTTCCAGTAGTTGTGTAATCAGCGTGCCTGTCCTTCGTCGACCAAGAAATAATGCAGTGTCTTTCTTGTGTCTTTATTTTTTGTTTTTCCACGACTGTACATCAGAAACAGTTACGTGACGGTTACGAACAAATTGCATTGTCAGCAGCGGGAACCTTGAACGTGAGATCCAGGAAACGATTATGATGATGATGATGATGATGATGAGCGAGTTGCTGGAAGGGTGTGATAGAGGTCGAATTATAGTAGCTGCATTGACGGAATTTGAACTGGGGGATGCAGAAAATTGGTGCAGACGTTACACGATTGCCGATTACACCCAAGCAATCCGTTTTTTGGCTAATCACATCTCTATTTTGTCAGTGTATGACGGTATGCCCTTTGTATTGAAATGTTCTGTCATTGCCAGATTACCGACCCTTAAGAGAAATTGTATAGACCTGATTAACACAACCTGAATTTTGTTACGCGCTTTGAAATTGTTCAGTAATACAGACTACCAGTGTGTGCAGACGGTTGAGTATGGGGATGTCGGTAAGTAATGTGGATTCCGTGGCGATGAACGGTATGCCTTTGTACCTCAGCAGCGCTGCAGTGTATTGATTGAAATTGCCCTCTGGCCCAAGGTCGCAAGTATGACCATAAACTTGATCGCTCTTGATTTAGTTATATATATATATGGACCTGTATTTATTTCCTATTACCCCTTTTGTGTATCGCTTATTTCACGATGATGTCGCTAGCTCAGGCTATATATTGTCGACGTGGATGGATGCTGTTTTGATAGGATTACTGTGGAAGTGAAAACAAGTTCCGTAGTACAGTACCGCCGAACTGCCCGTACCGCTGTGAGGATCAAGGTGTGGACGTAGTATGATCGTGCGTCCTCACGTTTCGCGTCTTATTTACAGTGTTTTGATCTGTGGGCTGAGTTTCAAGAGACACCACACGGACGTCTTACAAATTCGACGTTTTTATATAAAGCAACATCGCTGAACGTTTGAAGTTATGTCAAATTGCATAAGTAGAAACCACGGCGATTATGGACCAGAATATATAGAGTATTGTAGTTTTTGATAGTCGATTCTTATAGACCAAAGTATTGTCAAGGCAATCTCATAAGTTCCTTCAGAATGCGTTGTTATTTTGTTCGCTCTCAAAATCGGTAAAACTGGGCTTGCATTCTCTGTGCAATCCGACCGCGTTAGCAGCTTTCCAGATTTTAGTTAATTTCGTGTTTTTTCACTGTCTGTCTTGACGATTAATGGGGTAGTGCCTTGAAAATGGCCCCAGGCGCCTTTATTCTGATCCTTTCCCACGCACCATCAGGGCCCAACTCGTTCCACGCTGCCTAGCTTATCAAACTGAACAAACAACTTTTTACTAAATGGGCGAATCCCTCGAAGAAAAGCATTTTACGTTTTTTGGAACATCCCTACGGTGGGTGTGATATTTATCTCTCCATTGTTAGAAGCTGGCCTGGCACTGGCAAGAGCTGTTACAAAACGATCGTCTGTGAAGTACGTCGTTTGTAGCGTCATGTCATTAACATTTCGCCGACCAGGAGGATAATGTGCCTGCAGGTGTGTAGCCTGAGTAGTAACAGATTTTTCTGTTGTTATCAGTCTTATCCACTAATTAGTTACATTTGCAATTAGTGAGGTTACAGTAAATGCATTTTAATGCGGGCACTTAATGCGTTTCTAAATTACGTTGAAATTTTGACGCGTGACAATGTAGATAGATTCTTTCGCGTGTAAGTAAAGTCATTTCTTATGAGCACCCTCTTGGCTGCGATGTGTAATGACAGAAGAACAGCATGAATCCCAGTTTGTTGCTGCCGGTTCTGGCGGTGTGAAAGTCTACCGTAGCACAAGAAGTTGCATCGAAACCCGCCAATGCAAACTTGGGCACAACCGCAGAGGAACTGCGTGCAAGAGTAACCGACAAGTTACTGAAGGACGAACATATCAGGTAATTAATGGCAGTTTTTGTACACTGTGTACTAATCTCTGATGCGATCTGTGTGGACGTATTTTAGCGACCTTTTCTAATTCATGTTTTTCACATAAGGACCTCCATATCGCCCAGATCACGTTTGTGGATTTTCTGCCCTGGAAGAATCGTGCCTGCATGACAGCAGGGTGACAGCTTTGTAGCCCATTTCAATTACGTGCATTTTTTTTGCCATGTTTTTGGAAAGACCTTGTGTGACGACAGGCCTGCAAAGTCGCGTGTAGCGGTAGTTGACAGGCCGTAGCTTAAACTTTTTAAAACCTTCGTTCTAATTTCGGCAGCCTTATGTTGTAGAATTTTTCATGTATTAGCAAGTGCAAATTCGTCTTACCTGTATAATTTATTGTAGACATCGCTTCTTGTAGAAACGGGGGCCAATAGACCGCACTCGTCGTCAGTAGTTTATTTTCGATTAAGACGTGTAGGGGCCATCACAATTTTTCGTTGCTTTCGGCTTCTTGATATGTAGTACGGCAATTTCGAAGTAATTTGTCATTGGCATGTACGTTCTGCGTCTGCGACAGCGCGGGGAAAGTAAAGATTGTCTGGAGCGAACAAGATTCATTGACTGCGTAAGAAAGTTTTACAAGCTGACGTCATGTCTAGCTACCCGGACAGCTGTACACTACAGCGACACGAAAATTGCTGAATGCGAAATTTTGAAATTTCTATCTAAACGAAGTATGCCGTTTTCACTCACCTACATGAAGAAGAAAGTTACATGCATTCGGCTTTTTTTTGGTAGATAAACGCATAATTTTATTTCGAACGGATAACGTCGTCGGATTTATGTAGATTTTTTGTTTACGTGGAACCAAGTAATACTGCAGTGCCGTAGCTGCTATCGGTCACTGTGCACCGGGTAATGCCACTTCCACGGCTTTCAGTCCTACGGCGTCACGAATTGAATACTGCAGGTTGGGTGACGTCGTGGGTCTTCATAGGGTAGTAGGGCTAATGGGTAGGTTTGTACATTCTAGGAGCGAGTTCGCTTTCAGCTGGACATCCTGGTATACGCCCGCCAGATTGTCAATATTGAAATCGCGATTTTTTTTTTTTTTCGTTTCTCCTGTCTTAAAACGTCTTTATTTTTTAAGGAGCTGTGTGAAAATTGACGCTGTGGAAGTGAAACAGATCGTGATCATAAACAGTTTTCTGTTTCGTAATAAAAGAGGCAGTGCACTTTGTTATCGTAAAACAGTATTATGCTGCTGCTGTATCGTGAGCCGGGCACTCCCTTTCGCTAGGATTTCCCAGCGTTTCTGGAGGCCGTGGAGTGAAAGGTCGCACGAGTGAATCGCAGTTGGAACGCAGGAATGGTACCGCTTCCACAACAGGAAAACAAAAGTTACAAAACTGTGTTTCAGGAGATGGAGATGCAGTAACCTTACACACACACACACACACATATCACAAGGGTACGGCGTACTTTATACTGTGTCATACACATACAGTGATACCTCGGTTAACGAAGATAATTCGTTCCGGAATCACTTTCGTTAGCCGAAACACACATACAGACGGAAAAGATGAGCTCCTGGAATGGCCCGACCGTTCATGTTTGCTGCTTTATGTTAGCGCGCGCATTCACTATAACATTCGTTGGCCGACCCCATATTCGTTAGCTGAGTCCGAAAAAAAAAAGCGAAAAAAAACCTTCGTTAGCCGAAAAATTCGTTAACAGGGTCACCCGTTAGCCGAGGTATCACTGTACTGTATTGACGAAGGAAACTTTGTGCAACGCGTGCGCAGTAAGATCCGAATATCATACACTCCTGTCAGCCATAATCGCTGACATTCCCGATGAATCGTTCTCAAAGCCCCCCCGCTTCGTCACAGATCGGGATCCCTTATTCATTCCGAAGCATTTCAAGTTAGGATGCAGCGCACTGTTTTGTCAAGAACGCGTTGCTTCACGAGTTTTTAGGCGCATTCGCAAAATTGCGAAGAAATAACTGTTAGCTTGGTCGTGTCTGTCCTCGTGTAACATCTGGGCTCCAACTGGACGGATGTTCATGAAATTTCATATTTGAGTATTTTTCGAAAACGTGTCGAGGAAATTGAAGTTGTAGAGTTAAGTACCCCCCCCCCCTCCTCGAAAATCGTGCCGTTTATTAAAGTATGTGGAGAAATATTGTAGAGCCGGGCAGACCACAGCCGACAATATCGTGCATGTGCATTGCATCCTCGATACTTACGGCTACAGAAACACTCTCAGAATACGTAATACTTATTGCTTTTACAGGACTGCAGTGGTTGCGCGAACGCGCCTAAATGTTAGTTGATACGTAAATTGTCTGTCTTGTTTGTTTGTGTGTGTGTGTGTGTGCATGTGCGGGACGTTTTTTTTAAAGTAGGATATGTGACTGGCTGCAGAATGGGCCCAGTTATGGGTTTAGAAATTTTCGTGTTATACGGGCTTCATTTACTGTCGTGTAATAGGAAAAACAGGCGGACGGTATCGTCATGTCCGTATATACGCCTGCCACCCCACAGACATATTCCTACCAGTCGACAGGTTTTCATAAAAAAGAAACGGTATGAGCATTTCAGTAGATCATTCATTTTATTTCAGCCAGTAATACCAACATGGTGTCCGTCCGAACATCATTTCGCAACGACATTACCGCCACGTAATTTGGGCTCGTTAATTTTTGCTTGTTAGTGGCCTATCGAAACCTTTCATTCAGTTCAATTCACAATCTTGTAAATGGCTGTGCGGTCATCGCGCAAACCTTTATAGATTTCGGTTGTACTGTGCTGATTAATGAATCGCTGATGCATGTGTCTGTGTTGTATGCCAGTATGTCATCGTACTAACACACTGTGAAATATTTATGTTTTGAAAGGCGCATGCATGTCGACTGTGCGACACGTTTGAGCAAATGTTTAAGATGTCAGGCTTCAACCGCAGTATTTTGGCATGCTGTTTGGCGTAGTTTGACAGCTGATTACCAACCTATACCGTGTAACATCCCAGAAATCGGGCATCTGAAGTGTCATTTACTCAGTGTGTGTACTGAAATGTGTGGTTATTACATATACTTGTCGCCGGTCTGTGTGGGATCGGTCCATGCCGAAACATTTAGGAAAAAATCACGCCTTTTTCTCCCCAGAACTTTAACTTGCCACGTCTGTAGACTTTGTTCTCGAGATTGATGTCCTACACAGATTGCATAGTTTGTTGCTGGAATCGTGTGCAAATTACATCGTTAAACAGTGGCACTGATAAAAAGAGTGGGGTGGCGCTTGCAGTTTGCTCCTTGTCCCGTTTCTTCGTTGGTTTGTATGATTTGTAGGAAAACAAGTCGAACTGCGTACGCGGTCTGTTGTAATCAGGTGGTCCCCCATTCGAATTTCGGCCGGAATACCGACTGCTGTGGGGCACGCGGTGGTGCAGTTGGTTGAGGCACAGCGCAAGAGGCCGGAAGGTTGCGGGTTCGATTCCCGTTGGTGTAATTAGAATTTTTCATTGGCATAATCCTTCCGGCCGCACTATGGCCCTGGGGTTGACTCAGCCTTTAACAGAAATGAGTTCCAGGAATATTTCCGGGGGGATAAAGGCGGCCGGTGTGTAGGGCTGACAACCTTACCACATTCATGCCCCGATCGTCTTGAAATCTGGGAGTCTCAGCCTCCTGGAACCGTCAGGTTCTGTACAGGCCTGTCATGGGATTGCTTTGCTTTGCTTTCCTTTATACCGACTACCGTCTGTCCCCCCACCGCCCCTGGTGTTTGCAGTTTCTCGGAATAGTTAGGTCACGTCCACTCCATAGCACATTCTTTACGATTCATGATTCCATGAATCACTTAGTCACTCAATAATACGAGTTCCTAACTGTTTTGCTAGATTTACCAATAAGGAAGAAGTGTAAATAAAGCCTAGGACAGTTAAGAGTAGCGTGCGGAATACTGTCTAGATGATCGGGCATGATGAATCGCACTATCTTGTGATAGAAATTTATATGGTGGTAGAACTAGGCGTAACCCGTATGGTTCTTCTTATGTTCCTTAAAAATACTCTCCGTTTTCAATTTTCTACTGTAGGTTTTCCCCTGTGCACAATTCTACATTCATGGGTGAAACTTACAAAGTGTTCCTCTATATTTCCTACTTTTCTTGTAAATATAGGATTCTTGTTGAATTAACAGCCCCAAATATTTCACAACTTTACCAAAGAAGAGTAAGCGATAATATGTGTTATAAATTTGACTTGGTGATATCCTAAGTAATTAGTAAGTAAATAAGGGTAGTAACTTCATAAGCTGCCTTTCTTATTCCAAGTTGATTTATGTAGTTTGTTTTAGTTGTGGTTTCAGCATACTGGCCTCGTTTCTCCGTTACCCCACCAATTCCAGGAACGATTCTTTCTTGCCTAGGTGTAAGACGTGTAGGTCAACAGCTTTACTTCCCAACTTGTATCGCTGAGTGACAGGGCTGTTAGTCCTCTTGTGGTCAGTGGACTAGTGACAAATTCTACAAGTATGCCTATTCCGCCTAGTCTGCTCACCGTTACGGTGAACCATTTGCATATTCCTAAATTGTCTAACATGTATTTTGTTGGCTAAGACGTGGAGTTCAGAATTCTGTTTCGAGAATGGCGTTATGGAAAAAAAGTGTCATGAGTTATAGCATAACAGTTTGACTGTAACTTTTTGGGCATAAATAAACCCCCCATTTTATTACGGACCGTGTAGGATGATTGTTGTGTCATGCTGTAAGTCTTCAATTATTTTGTAACATTGACCCGTAGTTACAGTTTCATTGTTACAGTGTAACTTTGCCTGAACAGTCACCTTTACGGTACTCGTCATTCGAGTGGTTAGCGTTATAGTTGAGGCATCATAATCTTTTTCCTCTATGTCTTGCTTCCTGCAGACGGTTTTATTTGGTTTTCTCATTCCAGTTTGAATGTAAATCGAAGATCATTTGTCAGTGTAAACTGTTCGGATTACGTGGCCTCTGGTTCGAGCTCCAACCCGTTTCAATGAAGGTTGCACAAATTCTCCAAAATTATGGAGACCGCCTCAAAGTTTCGGGCGCCAGGTGGGTGACAAGAGTTTCCATATTCAGGGTCCACAGATGTTAAGTGCTACCGTGCAGAATTTAGCCGCCACTTTGGCCTGGATCCTGGTATTTGTGCAGTCCTGGCTGTGATCATCCTAGTAACTAGTAGTATGATAGTGGTCCAGAAGCAATTATTTAGTGAGGTACCGTTGAAATTACTTAACAGGCTGGTTTCTAAATGGCAAGATTATTAGAAGCGTGCGAACGAACATACAGCTTGTGTCATTGACACTGCTGAAGTAGAAGAAACGAAATATAAAATATTTCGTCAGCAGTAAGAATATAGATTAGGAATGTAAGAAAACAACTGAAGTGTTCGTGTCGCCAGTAAGGAAATTGCAACTGGTAGTCGCAGAAGAGGCCGTAGTGTGTGTGCCGTAGACCATTGTTAGTGATGTATCGTAACTGAAGACACTTCCAGGTACTTTGTTCTTGATTGAAGGATCTAGTGCCTGCATAGATGCGACGGGTTTCCTTAACAGGAATCCAGTCTATTGCGAAAGTGCGGAAAGATGCACAGTTTTCGGCACACCGCATTGTAGGCACCCAAGATACATTTTATCCACGTAATGCCCAGCAGTGTTACTTTTTTTGTGTGCTTCAGTAATTTTGAGAGTAGAAAGAAGTCCCTCCTAAAATATCCTCTTGAATAAAGCGTGATTCTTTTCGACCGGTCACGTCAGTGAATGGTGCGTCCAGTGTATTTTCTTAAGCTCAGCCAACCGCAGGGTAAGGATGTACACGATTTGTGTGCGCAGCTGACGTATCTGCTTCTTAGTGACACACCGGAGGTACATTTGGCACTTCACCGCGTGCTGCCCACACGCCGCCAGACGGCTTTTAGTATTTAGAATGTTTGTGTCATTTTTATCGTCGTTTTACCTTGGTCCACTGTGACCTCTTGCATACTTTGTTCTGACAGGCGCTCGTGTATCCATGAGTTTTGCCGAAGATCGTAGTGTAGTTGTATGGTCGGTATTCGGTAGATTCCCTGGTCGAATCTCGGACCATATACAGATAATTCTGATTTTTCTGGTTTTCATGACTTTCTGCAGTCGGGAACTTTGTTGTCATTGCTGCACATATTTTGATTACTTACGGTAAGTGTCTAAAATTTCGTTGGTCGATTTTCAATAGACCAGTTGTGCCCCCCCCCATGTTCGGTTGTGTTTGTATATTTCGATGCACGTGTAGTGAATTACCTGTGGTTGCACTTGTGTGTAGCGGTGGAGTTTTATTGACAAGTAAGTGTTAATGTTATATTCATTACCATCAGGATCGTGATGATCACCAAGAGAGCTGCATTTGCTTCTTCATTCAGTCGGTCGGTCTTCATACTAGTTCGCCTTTAGTTTCCTTTTAAGCTACATGGGTTGCTGCTGTGGGGCCTAAACGCGGTGGCTGTAGGCTGTTCGAATGTTAGGTTCAGTCAAGGTGAGAGGGATCAAACAGTCCGTGAACTTGGCTTATTGGCAGTGGTAATCATCTTAACGGTAAACCTGAGTGTTCCTGGAGAGTGACTCATCAGCTAATTGAATCTGCAATTACATCATTCTTTGGTACGCACAACTGAACATTGTCTTGAACCGCATGTTTTGAAGACGTGTTGGTTGCTGCAGGTCACGCTTTGGGAGGGACGATTGCTTTCAGAAGTGACATATGCAAGCTGTATTTTTACGCTTTCCGAACAAAGTTGTTGCTGGAGTATTCGGGCGGCCTATGTGTAACACTAGCTGTTGCATAACTCTGTCTCGAATCAGAGCCGCCTTTAGGACTACAAGTATTGGAAGTAGTGGGGAGCCATGGTGAAGGCAGGCGATATGCACTGAACTGTGATGTTTTTTGGGAGGCGGTGGGAATTGTCGGGCTGAGTGACTGCTAGTTCCTGAAGTGGGGCCTGCGCTGTGTGGAATTTAGCGTAATTTGTTAGTGTTTGTGCATACTATTACGCAGGACGAAGAATAACGAAATTGAGTAATTATTAAAAAGGTAAAGTGATGACGTTACAGGCCCGGTGTGGCCCAGAGGGTGGGTAGAGTTATAGCTCTACTCTTCCATGACCGCGGCACTAGAAGGGGGTGAGTGGTCAGCACCACGCTCCGGCCTCAGTTTACCCCCGGTACCAGTTTTACAGGGGGCTGGGTGGGCCCCAGGGCCGGTCTGGACGGGCGGAAAATCACGTCTCCACCGGGATTCGATCCCGGACCGTCCAGCCCGTAGTCAGACGCTATGCCGACTGAGCTACCCGGCCCACTGAGTAATTATTAGGTACAATTTTTAAGTACCGGTGCTCGCTATTCTGATGGATTATTGTTACTTTTTTCCTGTGATGTCTGCTTTCACAAACCAGAGACAGAAAGGGGACACTGCATTTTCGGGCTTCGTGCGACCGGTACATGCCAATAAAGACAGTTATTTTTTCTCTGAAAGCTAACTTCTCTGTAACACCTTTCATATTCTCTGATCGACATTTTACCGCTATGTTCGATTTGTAACACAACGAAATCTTACCTAGAACGAAGTTCGTTTTTACCACGTTGATATCTTGCCCAAGTGTATTATCAGCAGAAAATGAATGAGAACTTTCTCTTACGTGTAAATCGTCTGAGATAGCATCTCTTCTTTCAAATTACGTGCACAAACTTCAGGTAGTTGGAGAAATCCTCCATCGTTTATGGAACCCTAAGGTTCGTTACCGGGCTTTCTGCACCACGAAGCGAAATGTTACTATAACCTGCTGGTTCATACAAATTTACTTCGTGACATGCACGTAAATTTAAACGTGCGTAATACAGTCTCCGCATAATAAACATATAGCGGTGAATTTGTGTTCAACAATTTGCACTAGTTTGTATATTAAGGTTACTCCTACATGTTTCAGCAGCGGTGAATTTGTGTTCAACCATTTGCACTAGTTCATATATTAAGGTTACTCCTACATGTTTCAGCTATAACATTTGGCCATCTTCAGGGCGCACGTGTTGCTCAAAGGTCAGTTAACATCGTCGTTGGTAAATGGCAAAATATAAGTTAAAGAATAAAACATGTCTGTTTATCAATATGGGAATAAAACCGAGGTACATGAATTTATTACTTATATACGTCGAAACCTGCTACATGTTTCGGCCACATTTTGTCGCCATCTTGAGGTCTGTGTTGTACCAAGGATATGTTACAAAGATTACAAGCAGTGTATAAATATAAAATATTGAGTTGTAATTATATGGTTTAAAATGTGTTAAAATATAACCTACAGATAAAATTATTTGTGCTCAATTAACTTGTAGTGAGTGTTCTTGCTTTGTGCTCGTCCTAGCCCCATTCAAGTAGGGTGATGTAGTGTCTGCAGGTCGCACAGTACAATACGGTACAGTACAGTACAGTACAGTACTCACTGTCCTGTACCGGGATGTACTCTGTGCCCGTAAGAATCACAAGAAGCACAGGTACACAGTGTGGCAAACTGCGGCATTCTTTGTATTAAATCTGGCGGGACGCAGCACAATGGGGGGATCCGATCACCATCGTTTCTCGAAAATGGATTCCGAGACGCTTGACTTGTGCAGGCGTGTAGTGACAGAAGCCACGAAGACGTGCTATACTGAAATGAATTGGCAGCAGCAGTTGAAGTTGTGCGTTCGTTCGAGCATTTGCTGCGAAGGAATCATCGCTAGTTGTCGTATGGCAAGTACTTTTTATCTCTGAATTCTGTCGGTGTTTCAAAGAGATAAGTGCGTGATATGTATGCAGGATACACACCACTTTCAAACGTAACGGCTAAGTCTAGAAGGTGCGGCATATCTTCCTTCTCATTATATTGTTTTGGGCTCATTCTTGTTAAAAGCTTTCACAATTACGGTGATGCCGAATGTGGGGACACTGAACCAGGAATTTTGTACAAGAACATTTGCATTTTATGTGCTGACGAAGGACGAGACAACAAGCAGTGGCACTTTATTGTCTGCTTGGGTGCCTGCTGTATCCAGCGGTTGTGCCAGGTCAGATTTACGTTCACGATTGCTGGTAACAAAACGAACAGAACATTGCGTAACATCTTACAATTTTCCTTGTACTTGTGTAAAATTCAGTGATCACACCTGACCTATAAAATGTATTAAGTAGTCGAAATTACTTACTGTCGGGGGGCGTTCCGACCATAAGCACAAACCATTTAAGGCACCGCTCTGAAGTGTGGAACTTGGGATTGGTCATTTTCACCACAGGACTTCGTAGCCAGCTCTTCGTAAGTTCTTCCTTTTATGCACTTTCCATAGTTCATCCTGCGGGTCCATTCGGTGCCATTCCCGCTTAAGTCATCGGAAGTCCCTAACTTCGCCTTACTTTAACCACTAGGGCGAAGGTCGTAGAGTAATGGTTCGAATCGAACTGCATCGGTGCCATCAAAGAGACCTAGTGACAGACGTAATGAAGAAATTTCTATTGCAATGCTTGTCATTTGTTGGATTCAGCCTTTTAAACGTCTGTAGTTTCCTCTACATAATACCAACTTCAATTTATGCCCTGAAATGATTTTATTTAGGACCACGGAGTTTGCAGAATAAACATGGAATGTCGTTCGAAGAGTTTATGTCGTAGTGTTTTGTGAGAGGTGTAAACTGAATTTTGAGTTAGTATGTAGATGAATTTCATACTTCAAAGTGTTAAAGCTTTGCCCTCGCGAAGGGGTGGTGACGGGTGGGTGTCTATGGCTGCGCATGACATATTTAGTGCTGTCATACCATGCGTTTTGGCAAGTGGTCCGTCCTCCGCGCGCCAACGTGTTTCGTTGCCTTCATTAGCACGACAAATCAACGACATGACACTACCGTCAACCGTCCAGTCCATGTGAGATGCAGAGCCTGCTACCCACAATTCGGATAATTAACCAGCTAACTAATGAGTGTATTTACGAGAACTGATAATGCAACACGCTTATCAGGTGATTTTGGCTGCGTGGCGGCTTGTGCAGTGTTTTCTTAAGCGCTCTGTACACTCTCAGTTAAACTGAGCGATTGTACTGTGTGACATAATACCTGGCGGAAATACTGAGTAAACTGTGCGGTTTTGACAGGCAATAGCGCAGGCCTCAGAACTGTCCTTTCCAGTCGTCTTTCACACAGAGAACTGCACAGTTCACTCAGGGAATCCCACAGTTT
>Ga0123353_10011628_pt1 | contig 12422 bp, 9 predicted proteins | sample TergutLab28metaG_3_FD_92763 | JGI IMG/M metagenome (GOLD analysis project Ga0123353, IMG submission 92763) | Labiotermes labralis P3 segment gut microbial communities from Petit-Saut dam, French Guiana - Lab288 P3 | ecosystem: Host-associated > Arthropoda: Insects > Digestive system > Gut ... | reverse complement strand
TGCCGTTGCTTTCTTTCACAATCAAGTACTTGCCGGTTATTTCTTCGGTAAATTTTGCATAATACACCCGGCATGTGTAATTGAGTTTAATCTTCTCGTTGGCAGAAGTTAAAACCGTATAGTCGGTTTGCACAATATCTTCGGCATAAAGTGTGAAAGGTCGTGTTTCATTGATCATTCGTTCCTGAACAATTGTATCTGCTTGTTCTTGTGTAACTTGTGCGTATAAAAATGCGTTACAAATAAATAGAAATAAAAAAGAAAGGGTAATTTTTTTCATAGTATTTGGTTTTTCAATATTGATGCAAAACTATTAAAAAATATTCAATTTATCTATTTATTATTTTTTTCATATATCTGTTTATTTATAAGCTATTTGTAATTCGTTAACAGGGTCAATTTTTACGGCAACAGTATTGTTAATAAAGGAGGCTTCGGTTGCTTTAATAATTCCGCTTGAAATGCTAAATAGTATGGCTATTGTAAGAGATGAAATAAAATTTTTCATAACTATTTAACTTGTTTATCAATAAATCAAATTTGTTGTAAAGTAAAAAAAATTATTTCATTTTTTTATTTTCCAACAAATCTTCCAACTCTTTTTCAAATCCTTTAAATTCGTCTGATTGAAATACTGAATAGTTCATCTGTTTGCAAATATTAATCATTTTCTTAAAGTAATCCATTGCATCGTTGAAATTGGAAAATTCAAATTCGGAGCGACAGATATTAATCATCTTATCCACCATATATTTTTGACGCGCCATTGGCGATACCGAATCTATTTTATCGAATGCATCTTGTTGTAAAACAACAAAATCTATGAGTTCTGATTTCCAAAAAGTGATATGATAGGATACGGGGACGCCGTCGTCGCCAAGAATATTGATCTGTTCGGCGACTTCTTTGCCGCGCTGCATACGTGTTTTCAATTCGTGTACAGTTGCGATCCAGTGTGGCGAAACAAGTTCACTTATATATTCTGCAAATTCTGGGTATTCTAAATATTTTGAATAACTATCAATTGGATTTACGGCGGGGTATCTTTTTTTGTCGGCGCGTTCCTGTTCCAAAGCGAAGAAACAGCGTGCCACTTTTTTGGTATTTTCGGTCACGGGTTCTTTGAGGTTTCCGCCGGCAGGCGATACGGTGCCAATAAATGTGATTGAGCCTTCGGCTCCGTTGGCTAATTGCACGTAGCCGGCTCGACCGTAGAAATTTGAGATGATTGCCGACAAGTCCATAGGGAAAGCATCAGGACCTGGCAGTTCTTCGAGGCGGTTCGACATTTCACGCAATGCTTGTGCCCAACGCGAAGTAGAATCTGCCATGAGCATTATCTTTAATCCCATGCTTCTATAATATTCGGCGATTGTCATTGCCGTATATACCGACGCTTCGCGAGCAGCAACGGGCATATTGGATGTGTTTGCAATAATGATGGTGCGCTCCATTAGTTTGCGACCGGTGTGTGGATCAATGAGATGTGGAAATTCTGCGAAAATTTCAACTACTTCGTTGGCACGTTCGCCACAGGCAGCAACAATTACAATATCTGCTGCTGCTTGCTTCGAAATGGCGTGCTGCAGCACAGTTTTTCCTGTTCCGAAAGGTCCCGGAATAAACCCTGTACCCCCTTCCACAATCGGATTTGCCGTGTCTATAATGCGGATGCCGGTTTCAAGCAGTTTGAATGGACGCGGCTTGGCAGTATAGGCAGTAATCGCCTTGCGCACAGGCCAACGCTGCATCATGTTGATGTCAATATCTTTACCGGAGGCATCTGTAAGCGATGCTATATTATCCTCAATCGTGTATTGACCCTCCGGAGCAAGAGTTTTGAGTGTGTATTTTCCCTCAAAAGTGAATGGCACCATGATTTTGTGTGGTTGAGAATTTTCATCTACTTCACCCAGCCAACTACCCGATGAAACAATATCACCAACTTTGGCAAGAGGTTTGAAATTCCACAATTTGGTTTTGTCTAACGGAAAAGTATATTCGCCGCGCTTTAGAAAAACTCCTTCCATCTTGTCTAAGTCGTTTTGCAATCCGTCGTAGTTGCGGGAAAGCATTCCGGGACCGAGAGTAACTTCAAGCATGTGCCCTGCAAACGTTACTTCTGCACCTACCTTCAGCCCGCGCGTACTCTCAAAAACTTGTACATAGGTATTTTTCCCAACTACCTTAATAACTTCCGACATCAGCCTGTCGCCTTCCGTTTCAATAAAACAGATCTCGTTCTGCAACACAGGACCATCGGCTTCTATGGTTACAAGATTTGATACAATACCTTTCACTATTCCTTTTGTTAACATCGCTATTTGATTTTAGATTTTAGATTTTAGATTTTTTGATTTTATTTTAAACTGTTTTTATAAGATTGATTTATTTTTAGCAATTTCCTTGAGATTGTCAATCAATCTTCTGAATAGTTTTTCCCCTTCAACAGGGTCTAAACTAGTCCAACGTTCAATAATTTCGAGTTTTATTAAATAGGCAAACACAATTTCTATACTGAAATAATTGAAAAATGTTTGTTCATCAAGCCATTGCCATTTAAGCAGGTCAATTTTTTTTTCGCGCTCTATCAAGTCGGTATCATCTACTATACGTTGCAAAAAATCAAGGTATTCAATAGTTCCGGTCAGTCCGAAATCGCGCTGATTTGACGTTTTTACGGATTTAGCAATTTCATTATCGCCAATAGGTTCAATATCCATTCGGTATTTTCTACAGGCATAAGCAGCAAGAATATTATTGAGGTTTAGATTAAATTCAAACCAATTGGATATTAATTTATTTCCGCACTTCATTGCCCATTGGTAGTACAATTCTACCAAACGGTTTTCCCACTTGGTTGCTTCGGTTTCTTCCGGTTGAACTTCATAATATTCAGATAAAAAAGTTTTAAAATAAAGAGGAAAAAGTTTGTTATTTACTTTTTCACCTTCGCCAAGTAGTTGTAAACATTCTTCAAACGTTTCTTTGTTCAGGTTTCCATGTACATTAAATAGCGCTTCCTTGTTTTTCAAATAGCTCAACAGGTTTTGGTTGTCGAACTTCATAAAGAACAGGTCAAACAGTTTTGCATCACTGTTAGTCAATTGCGTGCGCACTTCTTCCTTGAAGTTTGAAATAGTAAATGCCAACTTGTGATCTTCGATCTCAATATCGGGCAATCCAGCAATTAGACAATAGTAATTCATCGGTTATTATTTATTAAACAGCATTTCAACAAGATGCGGGCGAAGAAACTCTTTGAAATAGGCTGCAAATTCGGTTTCTCCGAACTGTACTTTATAGCCTTTATCTGCAGGCATGATTGTAAATGCCGTATTTTTTCCGTTTACTTGCTCAATTTGAACACCTTTGGCAAGCAGATTACCGGCATGTTCGGCAAAATATTGGGTAAGGGTGTCAGCATCGGCAGTTTGGATTACAACATTTTCCCTATTCACCCAATCAGTTGCTAAGGTAAGCATTAATTTTTGCAACCACTCTTTACTAACAGACTGGCTAACAGCAGTATTTACAACAGCATCTGTCAGCAGGTCGGTAATTTCACTTTTTAGCGCTTCTGCTGCACGTTGGGCATACATTTGAAGTTCCGAATGTGTATGTTTGGAAAGTTCATCGGCAGATTTTTTAGCATCTGCGATGATCTTTTCCGCTTCATGTCGGGCAGTTTTCAGCAAATCCGCTTTTCTTGCTTCGGCTTCTGCAATAATTTTATCTGCCTCAGTTTGACCTTTTTCTACACCTTCTCTGAATATTTTATCTGTAATTTCTTGAACCTTATTATCCATTATAATAATTTAAAAACATTAATAAATTGAGCGGCAAAAATAAAAAATATTTCTCAACAAAAACGCAATATTTTTCTAAATATCAATAAGAATATCCTATTTTTGCCCGCTTTTGTAAATATCAAAATAAAATATATTCAAATAAATAATAATCAATATGATAAAAGACAATTTTACGGTTAGACATAACGGACCGCAAGGTGCGGAAATTGAAAAAATGTTGCATACCTGCGGAGTAAAAACAATAGATGAACTGATTGGCAGGACTATTCCGGCTGCTATCAAACTGTCGGAAAAACTACCATTACCCGATGGCTTGTCTGAAGGCGAATACTTGCAAACGATAAGATCTGTATTGGGGAAAAATAAACTGTTTAAATCTTATATCGGTATGGGATACTATAATACGTTTACGCCTGCCGTGATTTTGCGCAATGTTTTTGAAAATCCGGGATGGTACACTTCATACACACCGTACCAAGCCGAAATTTCACAAGGACGTTTGGAGGCGCTGCTCAACTATCAAACCATGATCATGGAGCTCACGGCAATGCCGTTGGCAAACGCTTCTTTGTTAGATGAGGCTACGGCTGCCGGTGAAATGATGTTGATGTTTTACAACAGTCGCAGTAGAGATGCCATGAAAAACAACGTAAACAAGTTTTTCGTTTCGGAAGATGTTTTTCCACAAACCTTAGGGGTTCTCAAAACAAATGCTGCACCACAAGATATTGATATTGTTGTGGGAGATCCGGCGAAGATAAAACTCGACAATACTTTTTTTGGAGCCATATTGCAATATCCGGGAAGTTGGGGAAAAATAATTGACTACAAGCAGTTTACAATAGATGCGCAGGAAAAAGGAGTTTTTGTAGGCGTTGCAGCTGATATTTTGGCACTTACAGTGTTAGCACCTCCGGGAGAATGGAATGCCGACTGTGTAATAGGCTCTTCCCAGCGATTTGGAATCCCTATGGGGTTCGGAGGTCCTTCCGCGGGGTTCTTTGCATGTAAAGAAGATTTCAAGCGATTTCTTCCCGGGCGGATTATCGGATTAACAATTGATGCGCAGGGAAACAGAGCAGTGCGTATGGCGCTGCAAACCCGCGAACAGCATATCAAAAGAGAACGTGCTACTTCGAATATCTGTACGGCTTCAGCATTAGTAGCCATTATGTCAGGGTTTTACGGGATGTGGCACGGTGCCAAAGGATTACGTAATAAAGCGCTCAAAATCAATGTTCTTGCCGGCGTTTTAGCCAATGAAACCGAAAAATATGGATACAAGCAACACAATAAAACATTTTTCGATACATTATGTTTTGAAGCGCCAAAAGGAATTACAACAGAAGATATTAAGAAAGTAGCGTTTGCTCATAAAGTGAATTTCTACTATTGGTGCGAAACCTGCTTCTCTGTATCGTTAGATGAAACGGTGAAATTGGAAGATGTTAATTTTATCTTGTCTGTTTTAGCAGAGGCTGCAGGAAAAGAGTTTACTCCTTTTGTATGCCAGCCATGCACACCAACGTTGAATATACCCAAAGAATTGCAGCGCACTTCCTTGTTTATGCAGCAGGAGATTTTCACTAAATATCAATCGGAAACAGAGATGATGCGCTATATGAAGAAGTTGGAAGTTAAAGATTTGTCGCTTAATCGTGCTATGATTCCTCTTGGTTCCTGCACAATGAAGTTGAATGCGGCAGCGGAGATGATGCCGCTCAGTTGGGCAGAAGCAGGTGCGCTCCATCCATTTGTACCGGAAGAGCAAGCACAGGGTTATTTGGAAATGATAAACGAAATGGATAAGTGGTTGCAGGTGGTTACCGGTTTTAAAGCCATTTCGTTCCAGCCTAATTCGGGAGCAGCAGGCGAATATGCAGGTTTAATGGTAATTAGAAATTATCACATAGATAGAGGAGAAGCCCACCGCAACATCTGTTTGATTCCTGCGTCGGCGCATGGCACCAATCCGGCATCGGCAGCAAAAGCAGGTTTGGAGATTGTGGTAGTAAAATCAACCGCCCAAGGCGAAATTGATGTAGATGATTTGCGCTCAAAAGCAGAACAACACAAAGAGAGGTTGTCGTGTATTATGATTACCTATCCCTCAACTCACGGCGTGTTTGAAGAGGCTATTTTGGAGATTGTTAAGATTATTCACGAAAAAGGAGGGTTGGTATATATGGACGGTGCAAACATGAATGCGCAAGTAGGCTTGACCTCTCCGAGTATTATGGGTGCTGATGTGTGCCACTTGAACTTACACAAGACTTTTGCCATGCCGCACGGCGGCGGCGGTCCGGGAGTAGGTCCTATCGGAGTGGCCGAACATTTGGTAGATTTCTTGCCAAACCATGAACTGTGTAAAGTGGGAGGAAGTAGAGGCAGCCAAATTGCTGCCTCCCCATACGGTAGCGCGTTCCTGCTGCCGATTACTTATGGCTATCTCAAAATGCTGGGCGGTAATGGATTAACCGAAGCAACGAAAATGGCAATCCTAAATGCCAACTATATGGTGGCTCGTTTGAAAAATCATTACAAAATAATGTATATGGGAGCGCAAGGATGTTGTGCCCACGAATTTATCCTCGATTGTAACGAATTTGACCGATCCGCCGGCGTACAAGTTATTGATATTGCAAAACGATTAATGGACTACGGATTTCACGCCCCAACAGTAGCATTCCCTATTCATGGAACATTGATGGTTGAACCCACCGAAAGCGAGCCATTGAGCGAAATTGACAGATTGTGTGATGCTTTTATTGCAATACGAGAGGAAATTCGTGTAATTGAGGAGGGCAAAGTTGACAAACTTAATAATGTGATAAAAAATGCGCCTCATACAGCGAAAGTAGTTTGTGCCGACAAATGGGATAAACCTTATTCCCGTGAAAAAGCAGCATTTCCAATGCCTTACGATGATAAATATTGGCCAGCCGTGGGAAAAGTGAATGACGCACACGGAGATAGAAATCTGGTTTGCTGTGTAGGTTAATTACCGCAACACCTCCAAATACCGTCGAATGGTTTCTTCCAGACCGAAATACAGTGCATCGCAGATTAGCGCATGCCCGATAGAAACTTCTAATAATTGAGGAATACTTTTGGAAAAATAGGCAAGGTTATTCAAATTGAGGTCGTGCCCTGCATTTATTCCTAACCCATGTTGCACGGCTTCTTGCGCCGCAAGACAATAATTTTCGATAGCCTTTTCTGGATTATTTGGGTAAATAACAGCATAACTCTCTGTGTATAATTCGATCCTGTCCGTACCGCAAAATTTGGCATTGCGAATCATCAAGAGATCAGGGTTTACAAAAATGGAAGTACGTATTTCTTCTTTTTTAAAGTTCTGACAAATTCCATAAAGAAATTTCTGATACTTAACGGTATCCCAGCCGTTGTTAGAGGTAAGTGCTTTGGGAGCATCGGGAACTAACGTTACCTGGTGGGGTTTGACTTCCATTACTAAATCAATAAAATCTCGGGAAGGGTAGCCTTCAATGTTAAATTCTGTGCTAACGATATGTTTCAAATTTCTAACGTCTTCATATCGAATATGGCGACTATCGGGTCGAGGGTGTACGGTTATACCTTGCGCACCAAATTTTTCGCAATCTTTTGCAACTTGAATCAGGTTGGGGAGATTACCGCCGCGTGCATTTCGCAATGTGGCTATTTTATTAATGTTTACGCTTAATTTTGTCATATAAGGAATGGATATTTATTTTTTTGCGCTAAGGCTCTTTTTGAGCATTCATGTTTAATTACTTTCAACGTATGGACTCCATCTTTGGTATAACTTTTTACAAAAAACTATCCCGCTTGCAAGTGAGAAATTTTGCGAGTGGTAAGAGACAGATTATTTATACAGCAGGCAAAAAAAAGGGGTTGGCTCTAAAAGCCAGCCCCTTGAATTTCATAGTTTAAAGTATTAGTACATTCCCGGCATTCCACCCGGCATTCCACCGCCCATCGGGGCAGCAGGAGCCTCCTCTTTAATTTCGGAGAGTACGCATTCGGTAGTGAGCAACATTCCGGCAATAGAAGCGGCGTTTTCCAAAGCAACGCGTGCAACTTTGGTCGGGTCAATTACACCGGCTTGGATCATATCCTCATAAACATCGGTGCGGGCGTTGTAGCCCACTTTACCTTTTGCATCTTTCACGGCATTTACCACTACGGAGCCTTCTTTTCCTGCATTTTCAACAATTTGACGGAGCGGTTCTTCCAAAGCGCGTTTCACAATTTCTATGCCAATTTGCTGATCTTGGTTTTCGGTTTTCAGTTTTGCAAGGGCATCAATGGCGCACAAGTAGGCAACACCGCCTCCCGGGATAATACCTTCCTCAATGGCAGCACGGGTAGCGTGTAACGCATCGTCGAAGCGGTCTTTCTTCTCTTTCATTTCCACTTCGGAAGCAGCACCTACATAAATTACAGCAACTCCTCCTGCTAATTTAGCTAAACGTTCCTGTAATTTTTCGCGATCGTAGTCTGATTTGGTCTTTTCTATTTGCGATTTAATTTGCGCCACGCGGTCGGTAATATCTTTTTTCTTGCCTTTTCCGCTCACAATAGTAGTATTTTCTTTATCCACCGTAATTTTTTCGGCAGAACCAAGCATATCTAACTGAGCATCTTCTAACTTGAAACCTTTTTCTTCGGTAATCACCAAGCCACCGGTGAGGATGGCAATATCTTCTAACATCTCTTTTCTACGGTCGCCGAAACCCGGAGCTTTAACAGCTACAATTTTCAAACCGGCGCGAAGTCTGTTTACTACTAAGGTAGCCAATGCTTCACTTTCAAGATCTTCTGCAATAATCAATAGCGGGCGTCCTGTTTGGACCACTTTTTCCAAAATAGGCAAAAACTCCTTCATGTTGCTCATTTTCTTATCGTAAATGAGAATGAAAGGATTTTCATAAACGGCTTCCATTTTTTCCGCATCGGTAATAAAATAGGGAGAAATATAGCCTCTGTCGAACTGCATACCTTCTACTACTTTTACCTCAGTTTCGGTTCCTTTAGCTTCTTCAATAGTAATAACACCCTCCTTTTTTACTTTTTGCATTGCTTCCGCAATGATTTTTCCAACCGAAGGATCGTCGTTTGCAGAAACAGTAGCAACTTGTTCAATTTTTTCGTGATTGTCACCAATCGTTTGCGACTGTTTTTTCAAATGTTCTACCACAGCTTTAACAGCAATGTCAATGCCGCGTTTCAAATCCATGGGATTTGCTCCGGCGGTAACGTTTTTCAGTCCGGTGTTAAAGATTGCTTGTGCTAAAACGGTGGCAGTGGTAGTACCGTCGCCTGCCTGGTCGTTTGTTTTCGACGCCACTTCTTTTACCATTTGTGCGCCCATATTTTCGATAGGCTCACTCAATTCAATCTCCTTAGCTACCGTAACGCCATCTTTGGTAATTTGAGGGGCACCGAATTTTTTGTCAATAATTACATTTCTACCTTTGGGACCTAAGGTAACTTTCACTGCATTGGTTAATGCATCCACGCCTTTTTTTAATCCTTCGCGTGCTTCCCATTCATATACGATTGTCTTTGCCATAAGTATTTTATTTAAAGATTTAATAATTTTAAAATTTAAAGTTTTTGGTGGTTAGTGGTTAGTGATTAGTGGTTAATAGATATAATATTCTTTTAATTCCTAATTCTCAATTCCTAATTTTCAAATGATTGCATAAATATCACTCTCTTTCATAATGAGGTAATTTTCTCCTTCCAGTTGAAGTTCTGTTCCTTAGTATTTACCGTACAATACAGTGTCACCGGTTTTTACGGTCATGGGCTCTTCTTTTTTTCCAGGACCAACGGCGACTACGGTACCTTTTTGTGGTTTTTCCTTTGCAGTGTCGGGGATAATAATGCCGCCTGCGGTTTTTTGTTCAGCTTCTGCCGGAGAAACTAAAACTCTGTCTGCTAATGGTTTAATTTGTACTTTCATAAAGATTATTTTTATTGAGATTTAATGTAAAAAAGATTAAACAATAATATTGAGCAAATATTGTGCAAAAAGTGTGCCAAAAAACAGAATAGGAGGATTTAAGGGGTACGGGGTTCGAGGATTAAAAGTTATCAGTTATTAGTTTTCAGTTTATTATTTAATCACCTAAACGAATATTTCGAGTAATAAATTATTTTTGCCAAATAATTATACACTGATGAAAAATTTCTTTTCTTTTTTTATTTTAGCAATTATTGTCACTTTGAGTGGCTGCCAAAAAGACAGACTCACCTGCAAAATCACTTCTCCATACAACGGACAAGAAGTATTAATTAATAAGGAGTTGGTTGTTCGCGTTGAAGTTGAAGCAACAAAAAGCAATCTTGCAAATGTTGTGGTAAGTTACGAAAATATGTTAAGCAGTTCTCTCCCGCCTTATAATGTGGTTCTTACATCAGAACCTTATACTGTTACTATTCCCGCGCTCTCTTTATTATTAGGGAAAAGTACCATTAAAGCCGTAGCAACCAATATTGATGGCATACAGGCAGAATCATCCGTTACGGTAAATGTTGTTGATACTATTATCCCTAATGAAATAGAAAGTCCTGATTTTGTCACATTTGCAAATGGTAACTTTCCGGCTGGTTGGAAGACATACACATGGGAAATAGACAATATTGGATATGATGACGGATATTCATTAAAATCTGCTAATCCATTGGCAACCGTTTATACCAAAAAAACGATGCATGCTCCAAGTTATATTCAATTTTATACAAAAGGAGATAAAATTGATTTGTATATCAATGATGTAAAAGCAGATGCGTTGATACGTGAGCCTGCTGGAAGTTGGGAAAAATGGGTTTATCCTGTTGATTCGGGTAAACATGAGTTTAGATGGCAAACAGAAGGCGCTCTTAAATATTTAGATGCCATAACCTTCTCAATCTATTGATTTATTAAAATTTTCGCAGCAAATAAGCGGCTTTCTGTAATGATGCGCACAGCATATAAGCCGGCAGATACCTGCAAGGGAATATCTATTCTTATTTCAGTAGGTTGCCCCTGCCATACCACACGTCCATACATATCCATAATTTCCACACTTTTTACAGAAACAAGAGTTTCATTAATAATAGTTACCACATTGTTATTGCTGAATATCAGGAAGTTTTCTTTGTCATTTTCATGAATATTTTCTATGTATGTAAAATAAGCATGAATTGTGCCCACAGTGCTTACGTTGTGAAATATAAAAGATGATACAGCACCCATAGATACTTCATTTACAACAACGTCACTAATTATATAATCTACATTTGGAGAAATCTCGAATGTAATATCATCACCGTGTGTTACCAAGATCGTTCCTTCCGGTGTAATTGTTCCACCTTGATATGCTTGAGCCTCGATTCGGTATTGGTTTAGTTCAACACCTGTAATTGTAACTTCTTGATCCATAACAATATTAGTTATTGTGTAAACATTTTCTAATGGATTGATGAGAATACCATTAGCAAACACAACGATGTTGGATTGAGAATACCCTTCTTCTAAATCTATCGAAAACTCATAGCTTCCACCATGTTCAACGGGGAGCGTATAACCGTTAACAGGGATCACAATAGCGCCCGGAACTTGCTGAAAAATAATGTCATACATTTTTACAACAGTTATAGTGATGAGGGGTGTTTCGTTATTATCAGGATTCACATCGCCGGCAATCTCTACACGACCTTTAATATTCAAATTTCCTGTCATAGCTTCTGTAAAAGTAATGGGAAGTATTACCTCAGCCATTTCATCGGGAGCTAAGGGTTCATTTATCACTATTGAACTTAATAGTTCGTTGCTTTCGGTCAGGATCATTACCGTATAGCGACATATAGTGTTTTCACCTCCATTGTAAACGGTAACAATATAATCGTGGGGCTCTTCAATTTTTGGAGTTAAAGGTCCTTCAATAGTAAGCGCTTGCATATCTTGCTCTATACCATTTTCGCAAATTATTTGAAGTTTGATATTGCTTCTGTTTGAAATAACTCCGGTTGCGGCAGGTGGTGTTGCAGGATTAATTTGAGTAGCGCCGTCCACACGATAATGAATAGTTTTATTTTCGGAAGTGTGGCAAAAAAAATTGGCGATACACGTAGTATAAGTACCATTATTATTGAGCATGGCAATAATCAAATTTTCACCTGTATAGAGAAATGGTTCATCAAAATCTACAAAAATCCACTCATTTGGAATAACATCTAAATAATTAATTGTGCCGGTAAAAACCTGAACCAATTCGGAAAGCGGCACCCAATCGGTAACGTTGGAAAAAACATTTTTAGTAGTATTTCCTAAATAAATGGTTTGGTTGTCCTTAATATTTGAACAGCCATGGCTCCATTGAAATGCTATGGAAGTGATTATAGCATTGCCTGTGCAAATATCAATATCTTCTCTATCAAATATTTGTTGAGAATAAGAGTAATAATAATAGGTATTTATTGGAATGAGAAAAGTAGAATTAGTACCGGTCCCCATAGTAACGTAGTCGCAATCATTTTGCCCAAAAGCATTAGAAATAAAACTTTCCATGCTAAATATCAGCAAAATACAAATAATAAAATGAAGTTTTATTT